>Ga0209700_106202_pt1 | contig 18904 bp, 12 predicted proteins | sample SiratroredBW_FD_187528 | JGI IMG/M metagenome (GOLD analysis project Ga0209700, IMG submission 187528) | Root nodule microbial communities of legume samples collected from California, USA - Siratro red BW (SPAdes) (version 2) | ecosystem: Host-associated > Plants > Roots > Nodule | place: USA...
TATTTTTTTATTTTTTTTTTTTTTTTTTTTTTTTTTTTTTTTTTTTTTTTTTTTTTGTGTAGTTGGTATTTTGGATTATCCTTGAAATTGAAGTTGAGGACCAAGCAGTAACCGCTGATCCAGTAAAGACTGTTTCACGAGGTAGTTCCATTGTGGATTCTCGTATTGGGGGTTGATGTTGGTAGGAAAGTTGCAAGAGGAATTCAGGTATTTCTTTGATGGGTACAAAGGTTCTTCATCAATGTTTGAAAGTTGGCGCTTTGGCCTCATGCTTTCCATGTTGGAGAGTGAAGGGTTGAATTGGGTGTTCTTCTGAAAAGTGTAGCTATTGGTGGGGTTGTTGATTGGGGAGGATTGCTGTTCCAAATTCTCACTGTTGAAGTCTGCGCTTGATCCAATCCCTGGTGGGTTGGAATGGTTCTCTGATAAGAAACTGCTTAGTACAGAGTAGTCCATGGCATCCAGCAGGTTGGAAAAGGACACAGATTTTTGAGATATCAATGTGGTCTGAGGAGGAGGTGTTGGAGAATTTAAGATTGGTAAAAGGGTCTCTTTGAATAGGTGCTCCTCTGCTTGATCTACCTCACCAACCCCTATTGTTGCCTCTGCTGAAGTTAGAGCATGTTTGGACTTCTTGTAAATCCGACACAACACCCAATCATCCAACTGCAATAATAATTAATGCATATCACCCATAAGCAAACAACATGTTTTAGAAAACATCTCCAATCAAAGAAATTATTACATGAGCCAATCAATCACCACATGCATGACACATTATCAAGTTTGATTAGTAAATTAAACAACATAGTTATGTGTCAAGTGAAAAGTGATCATAGTCATATAGTCTCAAATAACCTAATAATTGTTTTTACATTCTACAATATTTAAGAATGAACATAAAAATGTAATGAAAATAACCATATTTGAAAAGTTTAGTACTTACTCTCATGGAGGAGTCTTTGAGCTTAATGGGTTTGTTGTTGTCTACAAGGCGATATTCATGCATGATCCAATTGGTCTTGACACCCTTTGGGGGTCTTCCTTTGTAGAACACCAAAGCCTTCTTGACACCAACGTTCTCTTGGGCAGCTCCACCTTGCAGTGATGTCACTATGGTCTTATCTGTGCCAGTGGCCTTCCAATATCCTGAAGCAGCTGCCCTGTTTGGCCTTGCCCCATTTGGGTACTTTCGGTCTCTAGGACTGAAAAAATACCATTCTTTCTCCCCAAAGGTTGCCTTTGCTGTTAAAACACCACATCAAACACTAATAAGTGGACTTGAATGATTCACACCACCCACTACAATTGATATTTATCACTTTTTAATTTCAACATATTTCTCATCACATTTAACTAGATTGGTGCATGGGGTCATGCATTATTTATTATATATGTTTGATAACAAAAAATAAAGGAAGTGGAAGAGAGACAAACCTGGCAAGTCCCATGGATCTAACTTGTAGATATCAACCTCGGCAATGATGGAAACGGGCAAGGGTATGGATGCTACCTTTTTACTAAGGTAGTGAAGAATGAGCTCTTCATCAGTTGGATGGAACCTAAAACCGGGTGGCAAATTGGATTGAGGGCTTCCCATTGTGGGGGTTGATGAGGGTGAGAATGAAGACACAAGAAGAGAACAACACAAGTGGCTAATGGGTAGTTGGAAAATGCATAGAAGAGGGAAAGAGAGGATTGAAATTTTTGGGGTGGGGAGAAGAGAGGGCATTTTATGGTTGTGGGATTTTGTCGCCATGTGGAAAGAGATTAGGTTGAGAGGGGCAAGGGGGGGTATGAATGAGAAGAAGAGATGAGTTCAAAAATATTTCCAAGTGGGGACCATGGAAAGTGAGAGAAGCAATGAGGAATTGGTGATGGCTAGCCACAACATCTACCAAGAGAAAGTTTATGACTTTCCAATCACATTGCGATATTATGCAATTGCAAACACTCCCACTTTTGTCCTTTCTCTTGGATTATTGTGTGCAATGGCGGCGGCTAGTGACGTCATTTTCTTGAGATAAGACGACGACACGTGTCATTGCCAAACCCACAAGATAAAATGATTGATGGATAAATTGACAAGAATAAGGTTACCTTCTTCTTTGTAATAAGTTTTTGTTCTCCTTTATGAAAAATTCTGTTTGAACGGATTCCAGAAATTTGGTTTAAACGGATTAAAAAAAAAGTTTGAAAATGCGAATAACAAAATTAAAAGCATAACAAATAAAAAATTATTTTTCACTAAACATTTCACATTTTATAGGAATGATTTATAAAGAAATACCATGCATAATTAATTATGCTTTCAATATAATTAATAATATAAATAAGTAAAATAATTTATTATACTGTTAAATTATTTATATTTATAGTAATATTTCTTATTTATATAAGATAGATTTTGTAATAACTATAATATAAATATTTTATTAATATATACTTTATGTTATAATAAAATAAATAATCAAAATAATAAATAAAAAAATTTAAAATAATAAGTAAAACAATTTAAAATAATAAATAAAATAAATTTTTTAAATTTTGATGTAAATAATTGGTTTTTTATTATTTTAAAATATAAATTTTTGTTTATTAAGATTTGATAATGATTTTTATTCTAACTTAAATGTTATTTAACCTCTAATTCATATTTTAAATTTTTTATATTGAATCGTTTTTAAAAAAATATTTTTTAAATATATAAAAATTTAATTTATTACATTAATTAAATTAATTACAAATTTTCTACTCATCTCATCTCCTAATACTTTTTACTTTCATTCCTCTAATCAAAATAATCCACCTTGTTCTATCTTTCTCTATCTTGTTTCTTTCTTCACTCCACCTTTAATTCAAACAAAATATATTTAATAAAATATAAAGCGTATTTAATATTTTGTTTGTTCAAAAATTAGTTAAGTTTTGTTAAGATGACGTAGAATTGTTGAATGAAAGATATAAGGTCATTAGTGTTTTTGTGTTGGTATTGGTCCACTTATGAAACTTGGAAGAATCTTTCAGAAAAATAGTAGCTTATTCTCTTGAGAAAATACATATTTTAATGTTAGTGGGCGTTGTCATCGTCGTGGATTGAGGTGGGAGCTAGGATTATCATGCGTGTGGCTTTGACACTTTGACTGTATACCCAATGTTTTATTTTATACTACTGGGTCTACCAATAGGATCATTTTTTCTCTTATTGATTTTGTTTTTTATTTTAATATTGTGTTGGGGTGAGTCAAGAGTGTGCATGGCACGAGCATCGTCATTAAACGAAGTTCCTAGTTTTATACTTAGGACTTTTTCTTTTTTTTTATTCCATATTCTATATTCTATCCTTCATTTTGTATTCCTAATTTATTTTATCCTTGTATTTCGATTGTTTTTCTTCTTTTTTTTGCATGTCAGTTTTCCTATTATAATAATGTTATAGGAATAGTCACATGACCAATGGAAAGTTATTCTGGCTTAACTACTGAATTTAAATTATAATGTAATTACATTAAATGATTAAATGAAGAACTTTATCACCAAAATGAAGTTGTTTTAGTTTAAATATGATCGTTTTATATTATTAGTATTTTAACTAATTGAAACTAATATTTATTTATAAAAATAAATTTTAATTAAAAGTTTGATTTTGTAAGGTATTAATATGCCGAAGGAGAATGATTCTATTATTGGTGGTCCATTCAATATATTTGCTAAACCTTTACATTTCAAAACTCTAAAATCTTAAAAAAAAAATATGGAAATATTACTTATAACAAAGGATAGTTAAAGTATTTTTCACATTATTAGATTATAAGTCTAAAATTTTAGATTTGAAGAATACATTACCATCACTTACACTTAAAGAAAAATAAAGAAAAAAATATATATCACTAGGAGTTTTTGTCCAAAACAAAGATATTATCACTAATAAGAGATTTTAATATAGGTCATTCTAATTACGCTTATACTTGAATACGAGACATATAAAATGAGTAAATACTTAAATCTCTAAAAGATTAGTACAATGGCTATAAGGTTCTTAAAAAGTTTCATGTGTTTGGATCTTAAAAAAAGTTATTTCATTTGAGTGTTTTTGTTAGTAGAATTATTGGCAGAAGTCTATCTATGCACTTAAGTGTCACACAAACACTTTCTCTTTTCCTGGGTGGTTGTCATGTGGATCTAATGTGATTGATGATGTGTTTAGAGACTTCTAATTGTCGTGTAGATCATAGGTTTGAGACTTAAATGTACTCATTGAACATTTCAAAATTGCAACATTTCTTTTTCATTTCATTTTTTTATCTTTTATGCATTTGTAGAGGTTTGTCTTTTTCTTCCATAAAAGAAGTTCTTCAATACAATAAAGGTTTTGATGGTTAAGGATTAGCAATTATAACTGTTGTCAAAGTTTTCACTAGTATAAAAAACACATTCTACAACAAGATATAATGTTGGTTAAAAAGGAATCGACCTAAATAAAAATGTGGTGACATTTTTATAAATATTTAAAAAAATATTACGTAGGTTCACACAAACTCGATGTAATATACCATATTTTACGTTGGTTCCACAAATAACCGACGTATAAAAATATTGAAAAAATAAAAATTCAAAATTGGAAAAGTTTGAAATGGCAGTAGAGATACTACGTTAGTTGGAAGCTCCCAATTGACGTAGTATCTCCCTCGCGGCGCGCGAGTGAATTTTGAAAAAAATTAGATAAAATTTGGCCACATATTACGTCAGTTGGGACCTCCCAACCCACGTAGTATCTTTCTCAAGTTAAAATTAGGGATTTATGGTACCTTCGCGCTTCATTCTCGTTCACTAAGCCCAATTGCTTTGCCTTATCCTTCACTGTTGCGTGTGTCATTATGTCATAGTTTCAATTACTCCTCCAGTTTCGTTCACTCTTCAAGTTTGGTTTGGAACACTCCTTAAGTTGACGTTTTCGGTTCGCGTTTTGAGTGTCATTGGTTTGCTTTCCAGATTCACTCTCACTGGTACGTCGTGTGTTGTTCACCCCATTTTCCTTTGTTCTCACTGTCTTTGTGGTTTCATTCACTTCATGTTTGCATTTAGCGGTTTTGGTAGATTTCATTTGGGTCCATTTGTGTTTATTGGTTTTGCTTTCACTGTCTACATGAGGTATGTTTTCTTATCTTTGAAATGTTGTTGTATTATTTGTATGCTTGGACTGCTTTCTATATGCTTGTATCATAGATTTTGGGTTTCAAAAATTTTAGGACGAAAAAACTTCAAATGACCATAACTTTTGATAGAGAACTCGGATTGAGACGCTCCAAAAATGAAAGTTGCTCGAAATAGGATAACGAATTTGTTGGCCAACTGCCTAGGCCTCCAGAAATTCTAAAATCCCATCGTTTAGGATTTCTTGCTTATTTTTTTGTTATTTTTCACCCATTTTTTTATATTGTAGCCTTTGATTTCACATATTTATTCTTGTTAGAAAATTCTAAAATTTTTTGTGGTGTTTTCTTGTATGATTAGAGATTTATCAACCCATTAATTTAAAACAAAAATACTTTTTACGTCAGTTTCAGCTCCAACTGACATTGTATCCACCTCTTACGCTGTTATTTAGTTATTTTAGTTGGATATATGATGTCAGTTTCTATTTTCAAGTGATGTAGTGACGTACATATTACGTTAGTTGCATAACCGACGTTATATGTCCAAGACTTTCTATGTCGTCTGCACGTGAATGTCTTCTAGAACCAATGTAAAAGGTCATTTTCTACTAGAGTGTCTAATGTTCATTCATTTAGTTTTGTGTTCTACTCCATCTAATTTCTAATTCATAATTTGATTTTTACAACAATAGCTCAATCTACACAAGATGAGTAGTGGTTGTAGGATTTCTAATCTTAGGATAGGTGAGAGTATTGTGCGTAACTTTGATGTTTAATGATTGTCCAAGTTCTTTTGATAGGACAATGAAAGACATGAATAATACTAAATGTAGGTGCTACTGTAGTAATAGGAAAGTGATAAGGGTATCAAGAATATTAAGAAATCATAGGAAATTATTTTACACACATTCATATCCAAGGAGTATTTCATATAGAAATTTTGTATTTTTGAGTTGTAGAAGTAGTAATATCCATAACATGAATAGTATGTTTTTGAATCTCATTTTTTATTTCAAGATCGTATAAGTATTTGTCACTTTTTTATTTGGACAAATATCACAAATGATTGTAATTTAATTTATATATAGAATCAAAGAAAAGCAAAATAGAAAATCATGAAGCCAATAAACTAGAGATGGAGAAGATACATGGAGAACTGAAATTTTGGTTGTGATATATAATTTAGTGAAGGAGTTTAAAGTGTTGAATTGTGGTAGCTTTTGTAATGTTTGTTTTTGTTTTACTAGTTATAGATTATGTTATTTTTGTTACAACTGGTGTTGTGTAATGTGACTTATTTTGTAAATTTATTGGACAAGTAATGTAAATACAATTGTTATCAATTTCATATAAAATTTGGGTATTTATTGTAAATTTAGGTATATTGAATGTTGAGTCATAGTTTTGAATCATAAACCTTAAATATTGAATCATAATTTTATAGGTCACTAGTGACACAATATTGTTAATTATATAAGGAAACCGCATAAAAAGAATACATATAAAAAATTATGAATTCAAAATTAGAATTTGTCCTAACTGATTTTTGGAACATTATCCTTCAAAATATTGAAGTGAAATTATTTCAAATATCTGTCTATTATAATCTAACAAAATCATGAAATACAATAGTTAATTGTTCAAAATACAAGCATATAGTAGCTATTATAACCATAAGTGCGGTTGGAATAAAAAAAATTGTAATAAAAACATAAATGTCATTGAAAGTGGAATCCTAGAGTTGGTATGAAGTGTAATGGTTCAGTTGGTTGGAAATTTGGTGCAAATTTAGAGAACCAAAATTTAGGTTCTTGTTAGATGTCTTATGGAAAAGTTTAGTCAATTTTATCTCGTGACAAATTTGGACTAGCTTCATCTTGTTGTAATCTCTATCTTGTATCAAACTTAGACTAGCTCTATATAGTGCCACTATAGGTGCCTCCCTAACTCCTATCTTCCCCGTCTTTAGTTTTAGATAATGCACAACTTGTTAGAACAACTGACTCTAGAATGAGGTTGAATAAAGTCATAGATTGTTTTTGAAAATATCTAGGCTAGACAGTTTATCACACAAACAATACCAATAACACACAAAAAATTTATACTAGTACACCCAAAGTCATAGGTTAAGTCTAGTTCTCCAATAAAATAACTTCTTGAGAGGTTTCACTAATCAAGTTAATAACAACTATACAAACCATTCTAGTTACAACGAGTATATAAATCACCTTTAGTTATCTTTTCTTAACCTCCTCTTGAGAATAAGACTTCAAAACAAGACATAAGAACTCCTAAAGAGAGGGAATTTTCAGCTCATAAAGTTTACTTTACAATGAGAAGAACTACAAGGTTATAACTCACTCACAAAAAAACATTAAACAATCTTATGAATACTAGAAGATATGTAAGCAATGTATATTCTTCATCTTCATATCGTATCCTTTATATAAGATTTCAATGTGACTGTTGTTCAATCTTTTCTTGTTTTGATTTAATTCTTTTTTTAATCATATTTGATAAACTCCTTGAATTATACTTTGCACACACTAATTTGAAGGACTGATAAGGAAACCTTAGACGCTTTGACATTTTTTCTTCTCTATATAAGAAATAATTCAAATAGATATAATAAAGATGATTTATAAAGCATAATATGTTTCATTTGTTTATAAAGCATTTTATATGAACATCGTAGAATATAAAATTTCTACAAATTCTAATTTGACTAACTAAAATGTATAGTTACTTATTTGATTTTATTTTGTCTATGAAATCGTTTATGATTTATGGCTCGTATTATGTATAATTGTTTTTATGTTAAATCATGAATACTTGGTAGAATATTTATTACTAGTAAAATCCTATGAATAATCCAATGCACTACAACTAGCATAAAACACATATTTAAAGGTTCAAGCAATATCATCATGTATAAATATGTATTCTAGCATAAAATTTAGTGTTTATTTCATCAAAACTTGTTTTAAAGGAGATACATAAGGATTAGATTCTTTAGGTCTCAACACAGTCATCTTCTTACATGACCCTTGGTTACATCCTAAAAGACTACATCTTTGGCATTGTAAATGTTTATATTTTCTCTTCACCTTGTTGTTAGTCACTATGGTCTCATCAATAACCTTTTCTCTATGAGTTTTAGGCTTATTGAGTTTCTTCTTAATTGGTCGTGGAGCTGGATTTGACATACTCCATCATCTACCAATGTTATTGGTTATGTATGAGTTGAATGAAATATTCATAGGTTTAGTTATACGTTTTTATATTTATTCACAAGTACATTACCTTATGCATATTATTCATAAAATTCAAAATTGTTGTTCACATCTTTCCCTTTCAAAGGATATAGATACAAGACTTATAGAAGAAAACTAATATCAATTCTGTGATTTTGTCTTTGTGACAAAATAAAATTCTAATTATTTGATTTTGTTTTTATGACAAGAATCAAATTATCATCAATCCTTATTTTTTTTTATGACAGTATCAGGTTGTAATATTTTCCTTTATTTTCTTTCTTTAGCTATACTTAGAATGGGTACATCATTTGTATATATTCAACTCTTTGTCTTTGATCAATATATGAAAAAAACAAAATATTTTCATTCTCATATCCTTTGTTCATTTCTTTATTTTCATAATATGTTATCAGAGCTCTAATTTGAGAGCTCTGGTTGCTACATTTATCATGGCCGAAATTATTGATCCCTCACAATATCTTAGTTCACCTTATCATGTTAGTTCTCAACAACATATGATTTATTCTCTCAGTATATAAGAAGAGAGACAATTTTTTGGTGATCAGTCAAAGGCAATGAATGATACTAACAAAAGTAGTTATGGAGGATGATATACTTCTAAAGTCTGCACTCATTGTGAAAAGAAAGAAAATAAAGGAAAATATTACAACCTGATACTGTCATAAAACAAAAAAATAAGGATTGATGATAATTTGATTCTTGTCATAAAGAAAAAATCAAATAATTAATATTTCTTTCCTTCTGAGAATTTGATTTTGTCATAAAGACAAAATCACATAATTGATATTAATTTCCTTCTATAAGCCTTGTATCCATGTCCTTTGAAATTTCCCAAATATTTCTAAAACAATGTCAAGAATCAAATTTTGTAAGGACCTAAAGTAGAAGTGGTAAAGCTAAATGGGCACTTGGGTATTATAATATTAAACTGAAAGGCATATAAATAAAAAAGTAAATATTCAGGTTTCAATTTATCTAAATCATCATCTCTCTAAAAATAGTTATGTTTAGTTCCTCTACCTTCTTTCTAGGTTTCTGACTTTGTTCCTCATCAGATTGACGATCGAGGTTAACTCTAGACTTGTGGTGGTAATTAGAGCAAGATTGTCCGATCATAATCTTGAATTGAGTAAACTCGTGGTGGCAGTAGATGTTCTTTTTACTTTCAAATAGAACCCTAAGTTAGGAGAGATGAATGTAGAGATGACTTGGTCACCATTGTTTAATTTTCTTGCAGGTATGAATTGATTCTTGAATTGAATTTGTTTGACTGGATTGATATTATAACATATGGAAAGTAGTCTTGATAAGTTGGTGTTGTTTGCCTATGTTTGTAATTGTAATTATGTTTAGGTGATTGGCAAATAGTGTAGATTGAGATTTGATAAATTGTGAGTAAAAAGGATGAATTGAGAAATATAAGGATGTTATAATTGATGAAATTTGGTATATATATATATGTCACACACGTGTTTGTTGGCTTTTGTAGAAAACTTTCTTCTACAATTTTCGCTTAAGTGAGGAGATTCTGACCTAAGCTAAAATGGGAACTTGCCTTCGGATTCATTTTTGCTCAACCGATGAAAGTTCTCCTCAAGCTAAAACAACGTGGAGCTGCTCTGGGGTTCATTTTTTCTCAAGCGAAGATATTCTTGCTCAAGCTAAAATATTATCGCTTAAGCTAAAAAAACACTTAATTTACTCTATTTTTAATTGTTTGGTTCTTTTATAATACATTTTATATATTTAAGAGAAATGATTGATTTTTGAGTCATGATTGAGATTGAATAATATTTAAGATTTTGAAGTTTTTGAGATATTTGAACTTGAAATTGAAAAATGTATGAATGTATGAGTGAAAAGTAGAGATGTATGATATGATTTGAAATATATGTGGTCTATGATTGAGACATAACATTTTTATGAAAGAAAAATACTCGTGTTGAGATTGTGTAGGATGTGTGTTGTCTAAGAATCTGTTTAATAAGGAGATGTCTTGACTTTACTAGTAATAAAAATCAAATAAATGAATATTACTAGGTGGTGTGAGTCGAAGAAGGTTCGAACTAGGTGACTACAGTTTAAAATATAGCTGATTAGAAAAAGTCTCAAAGGGACTAACCTTATTATACAAGATTGTTGATTCAATTATTAGAGACTGTGTGGATTCATAGTTTTGATGTGTAGGACAGGTGCAAATCTTTAGGTCTATTTAATGTATGAGTCTTCGAAAAATAGAGTCAAATTTATATATATTTATTAAGGTTATGAATGAAAATTTTGAAATATGATATTGATAATTGAAGTAGTTGTCTTTATGTGTTGACTGACATATATAAAAATTGATGATTATTAAAGAAGTTTTGAATTGCTAGCTTATCTTATCTTCTTTGTATTTGATTTTCTATATATGATGATTTTATATAAGAAAAAATAAGTAATATTGCAGAAGAACTAATTGAATATATTCTTAATTAAGCAAACTTTAATTTTAAATCTTTTAAAAACAATAAAAAGTATATATATATATATATATATATATATATTGTTTTTTTTAATATTTATGAAAAAGAATATATATCCAAATGCGTTTTTTAATTATTTGTTAATATGGATTTTGGGCTGTTACAATTTTCGTTTTCCTTATTCTATAAGAACTAAGAACAATATTTATTATATAAGATATACGAATAGAGATTTGTCTTTCAAACCAAAATTCTTTACCTTGTTTTGAATGTACAGTTCATTTGGTCTTATGCTAGGACATAAAAATAGTTATAAAACTAGATCTAAAATTTATCATATTGTATATCAAATCATAAAAACCACTGTAACTCAACCAGTAGAGTAGAGGATGGCCCACCTCAAACTAAAAAAAGAAGAAAGAAAGATATTCAAAATTTTTCAATGATGTAAACATAAAAAAAAAAAAACTTTGGACTACGTTATTATTGTGGCCATAGGCATAGTCTAAAAGAAGTGCTGCGAGTTCCTTCTCATGTGGGCCCAAAGAGATAAATATCCTCTTCACCATAATAAAACATTTTACTATCAGATTCATATACTTAGGATTGTCATATAGGTTTAGAGTTTTATATTAGCTTTTAATCTAAATATATTATGTAGATAATTAAGTCTGCGAAAAATTGCATTAACTTAAAATTTATTAATTACATACATATATTATATCGAACTTAACTCGTTGTATTAATAATGAGTTTTTCAAAATTATTACTAACATTTCATGGATTTCATGCAATTGATAGTTTATTGATATTTTTGAATTATATTGTTGGAGATTACATATTAACTACATAAAATCAATTAATTTAATTTGCAGTATATAAGGAAAAATAATTATTATCTTAGAAGTTAATTTTACAAGAATGAATCAAATTTAAATTTATTTTTAATAATTTTTTTATTAAAATAAATTTTCTTAACATTGATGGATTTTGTTGTAATAAGAAGGGTCGTAGGCAAAATAAAGAAAAAGTGGTCATTTGCTACCAGCCAGCTACCAACTATTGTTGCCAAAAGCCCTAGAATTTGACATGTATTTTTTCTATTCCACTGATTTATTTATATACACGTTTCGAAGTCTATGAAAGTGGTTTATTCTATGAGAACATTCCATGTGTTGTTAAACTTAAATTCCTGAGGTTGAGGTTAATTTTTTATGTGCATGCCAGCTCATACGCTATAAGGATTGCACTCATATAATGCCTTTTTGTTCCTCGTATTCATTAATGTTTTTCTAATCATGGAATCTTAGAGTATGCATGTATCTTAGATTCCTCATGGAAATTTTGATTGCATAATTGTAATAGGTTTTTATGTTATTCATACGAATATTTACCAGTTTTATTATATTTAATTATATGTCATTTTGATTTCTAAATTTCATTTTCCGCAACTTTTGATCTCTCATTTTGTATTTATATGTAACTTTGTTCGCTTATCTGTGACTTTTTATTACTTTAAATGTGATTCAATATTGGGTAAACATATATACTCGTTGTGCCGTTCAAAAAAAAAAATAAAAAAAAAAAATACTCGTGGTAGCCTTTTAATAGATTGAAAAAATAAGATTATCTTGAAATTATATATTACAAGTATTTAAATTAAGACACGTCATTTATGATGTTTGTGTGAAAAAAAAGTTAATAAGTTAGTTAAAATTTGAAAAGTTAATTTCCCGTAATTTTTTTGTTATAGATAAAACCTATTAAAATAGAGTAAAATTAATATTTAATCTAGTTAATAAATGTAATAATATAAAAGGATATATTGGTATGATTTTTACTTCAATTTTGTTTTTTTAAACCAAAAACACATTTTTTTATTTTTGGAAAACTAAAATTAATGAAAGATAGTGTAATACTTAAATAAATAATAAATAATGTGTTCCGACCTCAAGTCCATTAAGATGACATCGCTAGAGTCAATCACCGCGTACGAGGTATTGTTCGCTTTGGAGCTCGGTTGTTTTGTCCTTAAAAGACGTCTCGAAGGGTTAAGGGAGGAAGGTGTATATAAACTGACCTTGGCTTCGACTCCTAAACGATGTAGGACTATTGGGTGTACCGAAACAAGCCCCCGGGTCGAGAGCTAAGGGAAGAGATTCCTACAGACGGCGTCAATGTTCGACCTCAAGTTCGTTGAGATGACATCATTAGGGTCAATCACCGCGTCCGAGGTATTGTCCGTTTTGGAGCTTGGTTACTCTATCACGGTTTTGTCCTTAAGAGGCGCCTCAGAGTCCCGATTAGCACGGACGACATCAAATCCTTGAAAACTTTGTTCATGAGTGCGGGCGACAAGGATATCTACACAAAAAACAAAGTCAGCAAACGCCTCGAAGCAAAATTGTCAAGCAAAAAGGAAAAACGTACCGAACACTACGCCGCTCGGGTCTTTACACCAGTAGGTGTTGAGAATTTCTCAGGTAAGGATATCCTTAGGAAAGGCTATCAAGCACAGAGTGTGCCGAAATATCCTCTGCCGACAATTCTGACCGTGGCCAGGAAACAATGTAAGCAGGGGACCTGGTCCAGTATAGGGGAAACTTTGGCTCCTCCCCATCAAATACATACCCCCGACCATCCTCCCTAAAAGAAACTTTAATGAAGGTATCTTTGAAGTGTTTGTAAGAGGACGAGTATGGATTAAATAGACGTTTTCTTGATTGACTAACCAGTGACAACCATCCTACCTTTCTACCCGATTAGGTCAAATAATGAGAAAAGAACAGAGGAATAGTAGAAGTAATGGCTAAAGTGGAGCACACGAATTGGAACGCCCTAATGTATGCCCAACTATTAGAATGAAGTTGGGTAGGCGCAACATTTAAAAAACGCAGAACATCCGAACAAAAATTATCAAAAGGAATTACAATGCAAGAATCCTTCGTCACACGGGCATACATAAAAAAGAAATCCACTGTGGAAGACCCTCGACCATGAAATACTCGGTCAGTAGGCAAACATCGGCCTAACGAGAAAGCACCATCAGGAACAGAAGAATCTACAATGTCCTGGATATCAACTAATACCCTAAGGGAGGCAATTGTCATATATTTAGAATAAGTGGTCCTAACGTCTTCAACCACCCAGTCGTCATCGGGAGGGTTAACTTCGTTAACATCCTCCACATTATTGCTGGAGGCTGGGGACTCTACCCTTTTGTTTTCTACCATGGGTTCACCTAATCGCACCCTCTCATCCCTATCGATAGAATCACTACCCGAATCACTACATGTAAAACTACTTGATGTTCCCCTCATAGGACCAATCACCTGGTCATCCATATCTCTACGGTCATTTGGAGCAGACCGATCGCTAGAAGATTTATAAATGGAATAAGAATGCAAGGAATAGGAAGCCATGGTTACCTCGAAACAAAGCAGTGGACGACCAAAGACTTAGCAGATCTACTCGGCTTAGCAAATGAAAATGATAGCAAATGACGATAATCAAAGGCTCTTTATAGTAAAACCCTACCGTGATGTGGCCACATATGCGCCACACGATCTACAAACCACCAACGGCTCATATCAACCTACCTATCACATCTCGCACAGAAACCAAGAGGCGAGAAACCAAAGCGTGGGAATTGAGATTTCCCAACCTGTCACGGTCGACATGGATGACTTAGCTATGCACCATCCAACACGGTTGACAATACTTACTAAATCTTTTTCAGCCACTTCATGCTTTCAAGGACTGCGGGGCCTATGTATTATATGATCGGTCGACAGAGATAAGCTTTCCAGTCGGAACCTTATCATCGACTCTTTAACTTCGAACAACGACTTTACCATTTTATACAAATGAGTGCATGCATGGCACGTGGTAGTTTCATCAAAAGCAAAAAATATCACGAGTAAGTACAAATCACAAACGAATATTTCATAATTAATTTCTGTTATAAAATCATAACAGAACGGGCCCAAAACTCTTCAAGCCCAATGCAACGCCTATAAACACAGGCTTAATCGTCACTAATAAGGTACTTTTAAACTCTCACCTGAATCACCTGCACTCTTCACCCAATCTTAACTTGAGCGTCGGAGTGTCTGCAGAACTCCCCTCCCGGGATATGGAAGTTGGAGCATTTGGAACACCAAGAAAGGAACGACATCAAAAGTAATCAAGGAACCACCAATAAAGATATTGTTGTTGTTGGAGCCAACCAGTCTCTTACGAAAACATAATGTAATTAAAAAAAAAAAAAAACCCGTGAAATAGTAACAAGTTATCAAGATTTCAATTATCAACATTAACAAGTTACCAAGATTTCGCTTATCAACATTAACAAGTTACCAAGATTTCACTTATCAACATACGGATGATGATTATTTCCTTTTTTTTCCTAAGGAGGCAGAGGAAAAATTTAGATATTAAAGATAATAATAAAGAAAATGATATCATAAACTATGGCTTAAAACACACTTCATTCTAAATATATTGTCTTCAGTTGGTGACATAAATTTATTTATTAAGACACGTACATTTTTATTAATTAAGAATGTAACAACTTCAAAATCTATTTTATTAAAAATGAGCATTTCTAACCTATTTAGTGTGCATAAATTTAAATTTTAAATAAAATTCAACTTAGTCTTAATTATATAATTTTGAAATATTATAAATTATAAAAATAAAGAATCGGTAAATGATCAAGTTAGTTCTTAAATATGTCGGATAATAACAATTTAATCGTTTTTTAAATAATGAAATGTTTATTTTATTTATTGAAGTGTAAATAGTTCTCTAATTATGTTTTATATTATTAAGTTTTGTGAGATTATTTTGTTGCTAATTTTTTTTAAAAACTAATTTGACAGTAAATATAAATATTTCATTATCTAACTAATATAAAGAGTTAGTTTAATTTTTTTTTTATATTGACTAAATTAAATTTTTTATTTTTTTAAAGAAAAAATTAGTCGCGCTTCATAAGAAGTAAATTGATATTACCCATTAAAAGATAAAAGAAAAATGAGTTTATTTAATGAAAATAATATTTTTTTTATGAAGTTTAGTACACTTCTTATTATAGTGAGTGTTCAATGCTTTAAAATTATTCCTCTACTTTGTGTATCAAACACGTAAATGACGTTATATTCCAAACATTTTCTTTTGTTCCTTATTTTTTATTTTTTTTTGGATCATCCGGAATTTTTTCTTCCACTTAAAATATTAAAATAGTGAACAACTGTTGCTAATGCATTCTACGTATGAATAAGATTCAATATCTACGACTCAGATCACTAAAGTCTGTTGTTTCTGAATTTCAAGTTGTTCTACACCAACACAAGAACACAAGCTACTTCACACCTAAAATTATTGGGATAAGTCTGTCCAGTTTAGGTATGTATTTGATATGCAAGAGGATAGAAATAAATGAAAAATAATAAATACTAATAAAATATATAAAAGTGTTTATATAATAATATTAAAAATTATATCATGGGCGAATACCACGAACGGCATAACCCTTTTGTAGCTATAGATAAGGAAAAATTGTACTTCATCCATTCTATTTTATATGAAGCTTTTTAGAGAAAAATAATTTGTACTAAATTAATAGTTGTTTTTATTAAATTAATGATACATCAAAGACTTTTATCCTTAATATATGCTTCATGCATTAAAAGTAAATGAGTAATTTCTAAAAAGAAAATAATAAATGAGTCAATGTGCTTAATTTAATTAGTTGATTGTAATTTTCTTAAATGTGATCAATTGTTACTAATAAAAACACAAGCAATTACAAAAAATTAAAAGTATATTAGGAAGTTATATAATATTTTTTCGTAAAATTTAAAATATTAATTATATTTCTAATATTTATTTGTTAACGTCATATGAAATATAAATGAAACTGAAAAAGCAATTACTAGATTATTGATATACGAATATGTTTTTACGATAAAAAGTTTTTCTACTGTCGTTTGATTATAACTTGTCATGATAAATTAATAATTTTTTATAATAAATATTTTTAAAATGATATCCATCATAACTTTTAATTAACTGATGACATAAACCTTTTTTTTTACATAATGATGTATAGAAATATGTTTTATTTTTAATAACTGAGATTAGATTAGTTTAGAATTTATTAAATAATATTCTTTGGATATACACTAAAATATCCACATAAAAGGTATCTACATATATTGCTTAGAACGTAAGACATGCACCCTCCAATAATTTTGAATCCCACGTGTTCTGGTGGGTCAACTTGCATTTTGCTCAAGATAAGTTACACCCAACACCAAAACCAACAAGGAACCATACTTATAAACACAATAATTTTTCAAAAAAGTAATAATCAAACCAAGCATGGGCTCACGCCATTTTCTCTCAACTTCTTCATGAACCATTAAGCAAAAATATAAACTTTATTCACTATTTTTTTTCATAACAACATATCAAAATGTTGAACCCAAGTTTAGGTTAAAATCCTATACTTAAAATAGAGATATATAAAATGAAAAGACTCATAAACCTATTTTATTAAAATTCTAAGTTGAAATTGGTGTCATGATATTTTATATATATATATATATATATATATATATATATATATATATATATATATATATATATATATATATATATATATATATATACTCATATTTTATTGGCATGTTAAATTTTTTTTTATATCCCTTTTCAAAAAACTAACAAATAGTATAAAAGAGGATTCTGCTCAAGAGAAAATCTACTAATATAACTCATATGCCTCATGTCTCATCCATATTGATGTGTGATCAACTTTGATTTATGCAAAGTAATAATACCTTACCTTTTTAAATACATGGATGAAGAATTCTTACTATGAAATTTTAGATTTAAAAAAGTTATATTAAAAAGTAAATACACATTATATATGTTCAAGATCTTTACAATTATATTTATTTTGGACCGATGAAACCTAATTATCAACATCATGGTTTGAAAAAAAAGACCATACTTTTGTCCCTCTCCCAATCACCCTAATGGTCAATACTTGAGCCATTGCCAAGTGGTCCAGGTTCATAGGAGTGTGAGATAACTTTATCTTTTTTCTGAAATTAGTATTGTACCTAATGCACTTGGCTTTCCCTTTATGATTCAGGGAAGAATCAAAAGAAGTATATAATGAACTGGTTGGACCCTTCTGGGAGTATTTATGTTTATCCATAATATACATGATTGAAGTGCTTGTTGAATTCTAATTGTGGCTAATAGGGTTTGATTGTTAATGATTGTATAATTTATTTGAACACCTTTTCACCCCTTTTTCCATTGCTTGCTAGTAAATGAACGACTCTGATTTCAATTGGGGCACCATTGAAATCGAGTGTGGCAATGTTTTTTTTCTGGTATTAGAAATAATAATAGTAGTTTTGAAGAGTCCTAAGAAAAGTGAAAAACCTTGCAATTCTCCAAAGGTATGGCGAGGGTAGGTTGGGTCCTGATTCTTTGGACCAAATTGGTAGAAGAAAAAATTAGACTTACTATAAATAACAGATCAGGTATTTGAACTTTGAATTCAACCAGAATATCATCATCTTCCATGCACATTCCTATTTCCTTAAATATCTATCTATCTTCCATCCCTTTATCTTCAATGTTTTTCATGTTTGCTAAACTAAATATGAGTAAATTTTAATCTTATTCAATATCAGCACTTCAAAATATTCTCAAAGTTTAATTTTGAGTATTATATAAGATTGAAAGATTTAAAAAAATGTAATTTTTTTAGGATCTTGTCGACCAATATTTAGAAGCACTCATAATTACAACACATTAAGAAATTATAGAAGTGTATTTCTTTGTATCCTATTAAGGAAACTTTCCTCTTTTTAAATCTGTTAACACTTGTTAATATTTGTCCTTTTGTTTGCATCAAGAAAATTAATTGAAGTTTTCTAACTTTTAATTAGAAAAAAATCATACGTATTATATATATATA
>Ga0209700_106204_pt1 | contig 18892 bp, 3 predicted proteins | sample SiratroredBW_FD_187528 | JGI IMG/M metagenome (GOLD analysis project Ga0209700, IMG submission 187528) | Root nodule microbial communities of legume samples collected from California, USA - Siratro red BW (SPAdes) (version 2) | ecosystem: Host-associated > Plants > Roots > Nodule | place: USA...
TTTTTTTGCAATTTTTCAAGTTTCAACCCCACCACTCTTGGAATTTTATGGCTTTGATATTGGATCAACAATCAACCTTCAAGCACTTTTGTAAAATTTGCAAGAAAGGGTTTGGTTGTGGAAGAGCTTTGGGAGGCCACATGAGGGCTCATGGCATAGGAGATGAAGGTGGTCACATGGATGATGATGATCAAGCAAGTGATTGGGAAGATAGGTTGGGTGGCAATGTGCCACCAAGCAACAAACGCATGTATGCTTTAAGAACAAACCCTAATAGGCTAAAGAGTTGTAGGGTATGTGAGAATTGTGGCAAGGAGTTTTTGTCATGGAAATCTTTCCTTGAACATGGGAAATGCACCTCCGAAGATGCTGACTCCTTTGTCTCCTCTCCGGGCTCCGAAGCTGATGACGGTAACATCGGCGGCGACCGGAGAGGATGTGGGTGGTCCAAAAGGAAAAGGTCTTTGAGAACTAAGGTTGGTAGCTTCAATTACAATTGCCCATCAAGCGAGGAAGAAGACCTAGCAAACTGTCTAATGATGTTGTCCAATGCCATTGTAGATCCTCTTGCGGCTGAGCCTGAAGAATCATGTGCATCCGCTAGCAAGGAGGAAGAACAACGAAGAAATCCCATGAATTTCATTGCCCCATTGTCGTACAAAGTTAACAACAATACCAATATTCAAACCATGAACAACCTTGTTGATAACAAGGCCAAAGGGATTGCTAAGGGTTTGTTTGAATGCAAAGCATGTAAGAAGGTTTTCAATTCCCACCAAGCATTGGGTGGCCATAGAGCAAGCCACAAAAAGGTCAAGGGTTGTTTTGCTGCAAGACTAGACAACCTTGACGACAACCTCATCACCGAGGATGATGTAATCACACATGAAGAACTCTTCCCCACAAAATCAAACTCCACCCTCCAATTCGACCGTGGCTCCAACCCCACATTGGCCTCTTCCTCCAAGAGGAAATCCAAAGTTCATGAATGTTCAATTTGCCACAGGAGTTTCTCTTCAGGACAAGCTCTTGGGGGACACAAAAGGTGTCATTGGATCACATCAAATGCACCTGACACCTCCACATTAACCAGATTTCAACAATTTCACGACCACTTGGATCAAATACCCAAGTTTGACACCTCTTCTGAGCCTCTTGATCTCAAGTTAGACCTTAACCTTCCTGCACCTTCCAATGACCTTGCAAGAAGGAATGTTTCTACAGAAATTTACTTGCAGCCTTGGGTTACATCCAAGGATGTTAAAGATGATAACAATAGCCAGTGTCAAAGTCTCCATCACAACAACAATGTTGATATTGACAACAATGATGAGGACAAAAACACTAACAACTCCATGCAAAATGTGGATAATGAAGCTGATATTAAGATCAAGTTGCCCAAACTAAGTGAGCTAAAGGACATGAACATTGGAGGCAGTTCTTCGCCATGGTTGCAGGTGGGGATTGGTTCAGCTGCTACTGACGTCACAACAGATAACTCCTGATAATACTTATCACAAACCATTTTGATAATATAACTAAAGTGTGTTTGGATTTCAGTTGAAATTTTGAAATTGATTTTCAATTTTTACGAAACATTGTCATGACATGTTTCATGTTTCATACTTACATTTTTAATTTCAGTTGAGTTTAACTCAACTTATTTTTTTAACTAAAATTCAAACACACTTTAAAGTTATCTTTTCTTATTTCATAAACACACAAAATGTAAGTACTTTAACCATGACCATCACTCGTAAAACTGTTAGTTTATCATATAACTTGCCACTTTTTATATTTTTTGTAAAGTTAATTTTTTATATCAAGTAATTACTCTGAATAAAGTAAACTAAAAGATTCATATTTACAAAGCATCTTGTTCTTTTTATGTTTGTTTGTTTCTCAAAGAACATTTTTGGTTATTAGTTTACTTGGCTCTAATTATTATATTCATGAGAAAATACTCAGTCCTGTATTGAATTATTTGTTCAATAGAAATGATTTTATCATAAAGAAATTTATGCAGTTATTCATAATGTGCATGACTTTGATTTTGTACGTGTTCCCATGATTTTGTTTTTCCTCTTACAAAGTTGTCTCATCCTCGAATTAACCATACGTGGTTTATTTGGCTCCAGCGTTTGCTGTGATACAAATCTTTTAAAGGGTTATTTGATTTAAATAACCATTATACAAATATTTATATTAGTATTTTATTTTGAGATTTTATTTATACTTATTATCATCATCTGAATATATTATTTTATGGTTGTTAAAGTATCATTTTCGTTTTTCTAATTTTCAAGTTTTATTACTGCATCACTTTTTTAAAAATATTTTTCTTATAAAACAATTACCTGTGCATGAAGCTATAAATATACTAGTAATCATATTTTTCTTCAAAAAGTAAATGAAGATAATTTATAGCAGAAAATGTTAAGCGTACGTGTAATTCTTAAAACTATTTATGATTCTGAATATGTATGAAAAATTTAATAATGGTAAAGAAATTCTAATTAAATACGACAACATATAATATTATCTAAAAAGGTAAAATGAATAATATAATTTTACAATTTAAAAACTTTTTAAGAAAGATGTCTGTAGTGACAGTTCCGCAGGTTCTTTTGGTTTGTTGTGCCTAAGCTTTTCGTGGTGTGGGAGTTGTGTGCGTTACAAGTTGGTTTTTTCTCCTTGATGGTTTCGTGTTTTGGTTTCTGAGTTTTTGCATTACGCTGTTGCTGTTGGTTTGGGTCTTCCTTTTCGTTTTCTTTTGTTCCCGAAAGTTTTTGCTGGTCTCTCTCAGTGCCAGGGGCTTAACGGTTCCTGCTCCGTGTAACTAGCAGGTGTGCACGCCACCTGTTTGTTCTTTTGTTTCTTTGGCTTTGTGCAGGTTTTTTCTGAGGGGTCAAGCCTCTCTTGGTTTTGAGATTGTTTGGGGTTGTCTTCAACAACATCTTTCTTGTCAAACCTCCTCAGTTGGTTAATGTTTCGGCTAAAAAAAGAACCTTTGCACAAGTGTTCCATAATGCATGTACCATACCTCTCTCCCAGCTGCCATCTCCTTATATTAGAGACACAGTCTCTCTGTTCAGATATCTAATGAAGACTGTCTTGTTGGGCTGGAAAATTGTAAAATGGTATCCATGGACGGATCATCTTTGGCAAACGGTATAATCCTCTCGCACATCTTGATCTTTGTAATAAACTTGAAACAACTGGAAAATCTCTGGATCTTTTGGCCTGTTATTCCCCTTGGTATAAATCTGTATTCTTAGTCCTTGAAGGCGTACATCTGTGTTAGCAATATGTCCTTGAGTCTAACTCTCGGTATTTTTTGGATTTTTGCTAACACCAAAGACTTTCTTCGGCTATGATGAAATTAACTAAACCTCAATGTTGGGTTTGAACTTTTGGTCTTTTCTTGGAGTATTCGCTACTGCAGGTTGTCTTCTCTATTGCAAGAGATATTAATACCCGTATCTTTGATGATTGAACGATGAAGAAAACTAGAGATTTCTTTGCACAAGTCCTTATTGATGTTGATGTTCTCTCGGGACTCCAAATCAGATTTTGGTTGAAAGGAGTAAATTATAAGAAGCTTTTGTGGCTGACCCGGAGTATGAGATACTTCCAACTTTTTATTCTTCTTGCAAAATGATAGATTACTCAATTGATAATTGTATAGGTATAGCTGAGGTTCCTAAACCTAGTTTCATGTGGATGGTAAGAAGCAGGTATATCTTATGTTTGAAAATCATGATAAGGATTTGGAGGGTATGCTAGAATTGGAACTTATTTCTAATCAGGCTGAAGAAGGGACTCTGAATCATGCTTTAGAGGATAGTATTGATAATGTGCATCATAACTTTGGCAAGATTGACAATTTCTCCAGTTTTGGGAAAGGATAAGGATATTCCCACACCTCAACATATACATCTGTTATTTCTTTTCCCATCACATTTATTGCTAAGGAGTTGGAAATTGCATCAAAGATAACTGTTGAAGCTTCAAGCTCTCCTACTAAGGTGCATGATATTAAGGGGTAATCTACTGCTAAGGAATCTGTTGCCAAACGTTCTGAAACTGCATAAAAAACATAGCTACTGAAGCTATTACCTATACTTCAAAGGTGTCTGAAACTTTGTTTTAGTTAGCTGTTGGAGCTCTTATTATGTTTAAGTTTTTGTTGGATAAGGTTTTGAGGATGAGGACTCTAGGTGAACAAGAGGAAATGGAGTAAGATACTGGTCAGAATCAGATGGCTCAGTCTAACATGAAGCTTGATAAACCTCTTAAGAAGACCACTGAAACTGGAAAAAAAAAACTACTCGAGGAAAAAAAAATTACTCATAGATTTTAAGGTGTTGTCCTTAAATATTAGGGATTTTGGTAATGATAAAGCCATTAATATGCTACAGAAAATATCAACCTCCCATAATAAGTTCGGTTAATTATTTTTTCTTGGAGTGTCGTTCGGTTTGGGATTGTAGTCTCATACCTTTTTCATTTTTATTTTTTTGTTTTAATGGTTTTTCTTTTAATGATAAACAAAAAGGAGCGTTTCAATTCACATATATAAGTCATAAAAAGGATGTATTAACCATAATAGTATACACAATTCTGCTATGTCAACCATAACAACATACAGAATTTCTCTATGTCAAGATTACATTCTGCTATGAAGTTCTGTATATGTATATATAATAATAATAAAAAAACTAGAAAATTAATAGAATAGCAAATAATTTATATAATATTAGATTTTTTTTTTTAAAATTGCCAGACTTCCTAAAACTCCTAGACACCACTGGCTTGAATCCACTTAGCAGTATACGTTGTAATACTTGCTTGTATTCCAAATTAAAAATCCACTTTTATTTGAACGTGTTTTATGGTAAGAAAGTATTGTTGAGGAATTCAATCGAGAGATTTTTTATTGCTCCAACAACAAATTAAATAACTTGAAAAATGTGAACAAACAGATCGAATTAAAGATCTTGAGTTAACTATTTGAGACCGATTTTTAATATAATAGAGATGATTTTTAAAATATAATAGATGTTAAAATTATAAGTTATATTGATTTTATAAATTAGAATTTTAATTATTTAATTTTTTATTTTTAAATCTTATAATTTGTCTAAATTTTAGTTTTAAATTTGTCCCTAATTTGTTTAGAGCTAATTCTCATTATTTTCTTAACAGAGAGTTTTAGTAAGACGGTGCAATTTGGGAATCAATTCTAGCAAATTAAAATTTCAATCAAAATTTCAATCAAAAATAAGGTTTTTTTTTTCCTTATTCTTTTTTATTCATTCAATTATACATGTGAGATTTGTTATTGCATATATGATTAGAATCGGATGATGAATCTCTACTATACGAAGTCTCTAATGATATATTTAGTTTCAGAATCAAACATTTTGGAAACAAAGAAAAATGATTCCCTTAATTAAGGAAAGATATGTCTAACACCTTCTACTTTTTTTTCAATTTATTTTCTTCCACCATTTACTTTAGCCACTTTATCATTTTCTTTTCCTTTTCTGTATCATTTAATTGACCATTTTGTCTATTTCTTTTACTATTTTCTTATTTTCTTACAAATTTTAAATAAATCTTATTTTAAGTATTATCTTTATTATAAAGATGTTTGTGAATATTCCCATTCATTTTATAATACTTTAATACATAACACATGAAAAAATCTACCATAAAAGATAAAATATCTCTAAAGGAAGTATATATTGTCTTTTCTTAAATACATGATAATAAAGTTTTACTAGAAATTTAATATATATATATATATATATATATATATATATATATATATATATATATATATATATATATTAAAATACTGTAAAACTTTTGTCTCGATAACTTTCCAACGTAATATGAGAATAAATAATAGTTAGATGAGATGTTACAAACTCACATAAATTAATTATCAAGAAAGTTAATAAAGTTTTGTATCAACAATAGAATTAAAAAGAAATTAAACTAATTGAACATGTTCAGTGTAACAATCTTCAACAATAATTTTGCTGCATTCACACTAATGTTTGTTTTTAATAAATAGTCATTTTATTTACTTAAAATATAAATTGGTGTCAATTTAAGTTTAAAATGACGAAAACTATTATTTAATCATTGAATATATAAAAGTGAAACTATTTCATTAAGTTGTATGTTTAAAGACCAATTTAATACTAAATTGTATCGCTTAAGAAGGAATTTAATATTAAATTCTAAACTATATAGGAACTAAATCAAATTTTCATATTTTTTTTTAAAAAAAAAAATTGCTATCGGTTTACATTTTCCACCAAGATTACCATTTAGGCTTTTATATTTGGTGTCTTATTGCTGGAAAATTATTCTTTGTAAGAAAATAAGTTGATGGTAGCAGTTTGCAGCCTTTCGAAAACAAAATATGGGAGTTCATTGATATACTAGTAAATTAAAGTATTTAAATATAATACATATATTTGATTATGGAATTAAAAGCTTAAACAGAGATAAAAGGTAAATAATTCCAACTTAGATGAAGTGTTTTAGGTTTGTTTTTTCTCCACCTCTATATTTTCTTTTCTCTTACTATCATATGCAAATTACCAATATAATCTTATTATAATATATTGAACATACACTCAAAATTACATAATTTAAAATATTATTTTATATTTTTTAAATTATAAATTTTATAATAATGTTTTGGATTGCATAATTCATATCAAGATTATATAATTCTAAAATAAAAAATTCAGAATATATATTATAAATTAAATAATCTGAATATATATTTTGGATAGTTTCAAATTATATAATTTAAGAAGTTTTGGATGAAGTATTTTGGAACATAGTTTCTAATTGATTATAAGATGTTATGATAGGGATATATTAATTATTTTTATATTATAAAGAGGGAGAAAAAAATTATGGAGGTGCAGACAGAGAAAACCCTGTTTTTGCTATGTGATGTTCCTTTTGGGCTTCAAGGTGTCCACGTCTACAGGTACTGTAGTGGAGCCTGTCCAACATGCATTATAATGTTATTTGGAATACCATAACTCCTTGATATGTGAACCAAATTATTTCTAAATTTGTAAATATTTTAAAGTACCAAAAAATTATTCGTTGGAAAAGTGATTTTAAAAATATTACATTTCTTTAATATAATTTTTTAAAAATAATTTTAAAAGTTGTTAATTTTCAGAAATATTAATTATCCATATTTATCTTACTTTTTATTCTCACGGTGAAATATTCCCATAAGAATAGAAAATATTTACTACATTTCTTCATTTGCTTGTATCCTAAAATTAATTTTTTTTCTAAAATGACTAACGGTTCGTTTGTAATGATGAAAGCCAAAAAAGGGAAATCAAATTTTATGTATTTGGTTGAAGCTAATTATGTACTACAACATAGGATTTGTAACATCTCCGATTATATTACCTAAATACTATGTCATACGGATAAATATATATACATATAAAGTATTATAAAATAAATAATATCACATCTTATAAGAATTTTCAAATATATATATATAAATGTCAAACAACCAAAAGAAAAAAAACTCTAGTTATCCTAACATGAAGTTCTATCATCTATAATTTTCTTTACTCTCGTAATATATTATCATCATATATTAAAAAATAAACACAAGTAAAAAAATATGGTAAGTTAGTGCTTTTAAAATTTTCAATATATATCTATGTTAGGTAAACATTCAACAACTATCTCATGTCTCATAATTCACACTATAACATATTAATCAACAATCAAGTTTATTTTATTCTCAAATTCTCATATAACATTTATTACTAACGTTAAAAATCTATTAATATACAACAACAAACACTTACTTTTTTTCTTCAGAAGATTCTTGACTCTTTTCTCATAACACTCAAATGTTAAAATTAGATTAAGATATCTACATCTATGGTACCGTTAAGATATTACTACAACAAAGCCACGATACTAAAATTCATCTTTATATCACATGATATAAAGATGAAAAAGGACTCCGAATCATGATTTAGAGGATAGTATTGATAATGTGCGTCATAACTTTGATAAAATTGAGAATTTCTCCAGTTTTGGGAAAGGATAAGGATTTAGCTGCTGAGACTCTTATTATGTTTAAGTTTTTGTTGGATAAGGTTTAGAGGATGAGGACTCTTTGAGTGAACAAGAGGAAATGGAGCAAGATACTGGTCAGAATCTGATGGCTCAGTCTAACATGAAGCATGATAAACCTCTTAAGAAGATCACTGAAACTGAAAAAAAAACTACTTCAGGAAAAAAATTACTCAGATTTTACAATGTTGTCCTTAAATATTAGGGATTTTGGTAATGATAAAACCATTAATATGGTACAGAAAATATCAACCTCCCATAATAAGTTTGGTTAATTATTTTTTCTTGGAGTGTTGTTCGGTTTGGGATAGTCGTCTCATACCTTTTTTATTTTTGTTTTTTTGTTTTAATGGTTTTTCTTTTAATCATAAACAAAAAAGGAGCGTTTCAATCACATATATAAGTCATAAAAAAAAAAAGATATATTAACCATAATAATATACACAATTTCTGCTATGTCAACCATAACAAACAGAATTTCTCTATGTCAAGATTACGTTCTGCTATGAAGTTCAGTATATATATAAACTAGAAAATTAATAGAATAACAAATAATTTATATAATATTATCTTTTTTTAAAAATTGTCAGACTTCCTAAAACTCCTAGACACCTCTCTATGGCTTGAACCACTTAGCAGTATATGTTGTAATACTTGCTTGTATTCTAAATTAAAATTCCACTTTTATTTGAACGTGTTTTATGGTAAGAAAATATTGGTGAGGAATTCAATCGGGAGATTTTTTATTGCTCCATCAACAAGTTAAATAACTTGAAAAATGTGAACAAACAAATGGGATTATAAAGATCTTCAGTTAACTATTTGAGACCGATTTTTAATCTAATAGAGATAATTTTTAAAATATAATAGATGTTAAAATTTTAAGTCATATTGATTATATAAATTAGAATTTTAATTATTTAATTTTTTATTTTTAAATCTTATATTTGTTCAAATTTTTTTTGTTTTAAATTTCACCTAATTTCTTTTTGGAGCTAATTCTCATCATTTTCTTAACTAGAGAGTGTGAGTGAGATGGTGCAATTTAGGAATCAATTCTAACAAATTAAAATTTCAGTTACAGTAAGTTTTTTTCTTCCTTCATATTTCAAGTTTTTTTTTTTTTTTTTTCAATTACATGTGTGAGATGTTGTTATTGCATATATGATCAAGTCTAATGATGAATCTATGCTCTACGAGGTTTAATGATATATTTGTTTTGTGAATCAAACATTTTTAAAACAAGTTAGGAACTTTTAACTTTTTTAAGTCTTATTGAACAATTTCTTAAAGAACATAAAAGCTAAGGTAAAAGGAAGTTCTCCGAATCTATAATTGACTTATGGATTTGTATAATTACTATTGTTATTAAATTGGTAATTTGTGTATTGAAATGAAATTTGATGAATGTTGATGATTTCATAGCTTTTGAATTTAACAATGGCTAGAAGGGTCAACATGAGTATCATCAGGTATTCTCAGAAGAATGTGCTTTCTTGAGTATAAATTTGTAATTTAGACTTATTAAGATGGTTAAATTAAATGTTGATTAATGTTTTTTTGTAAATGGAGAATATTATTTTGGTTGGCGGTGTAATATATATATTTTTTGGTTAAGTTTAAGACATAACTAGTTTGAATGGATATCACTGTGAGCATGAGTGTGTATTGATTTTTTATGGTGTCTAGAACGTGTTAAAATGATTAGAAATAATAAAAATTGATTTATGCATCAATATGAAATCTATTATATTTTTTTATTTTGTAATTTTTCTCAAGTGAAAAATTTCCTTTTAAGCTATATATGAGCCAAAAGCTGCTAGCTTAAGTGAGAAACTATTCAAACAAAAAGAATATTCAACAATAATTTTTATTTTATTAAAGAACATTAAAAAAGATGAGTCCAACTCGGAAAGAAAGAAAAATATTATTTTGTTCAACAAATTTTGAAGTTGTAATAATAATGATAATTATAATAAAATATAATAATATTTTCTATATCACAACTTATATTTATATCTACAAGATTATATTATGATTAATATTCTTCTCAATAAAATTCTTAAATATATATATATATATATATATATATATATATATATATATTTTTAATTTTCAATTTTTTATTTAAATAATAAATATATATATAATAGTTGAAGTGTCACAACAATTACTCTCTATCTTAGTCTTCAACTTATAGGGTAGTGTTTTTGAGACTTTTCCATGCAGTTTACCTTTTCAAAGATGAAAGTGCATATTCTTATTTTTCATGTATGAAAATGATTCTTTTAATTAAGGAAGGATATTTCTAACACTTCTAATCTTTTGCAATTTATTTTCTTCCACCACACTTAATTAAGTATTATCTTTATTATAAATATATTTATGAATATTCCAAATCACTTTATAGTAATTTAATACATAACACATGGAAAAATCTACCATAAAAGATAATATAGGCAAATTTCCCAAACTAGTGTAATTTTTTTTTTAAATTCCTAAAGTGGTATATTTTTTATTTTATTTTTTGATATGGGTAAATTGTTTAGAGATTGCACGATATCATTGTGAATAAATCGTTCTATTATTGCACCATTTAATTTAAGATATATGAAATTGTGAGAAGATAATACAATTTAGTTAAAGGAATGAAATTGTGAAATAAAGGTACGATTTTAATTAAGTAATTAATTGATTAATTGAAATAGTTAGGCTACTGCAAGAGTTTAGGATAATTAATTCTCCCACCTTTCCTCTCCTATTTTTAGTTGTTGTATTGGGTTGTGCATATAAAATTAAATTAGAATTAATTCATATTGATAAAACCCTTTTGGAAATTTTGATGAAAATGAAAATGTAGTTATTGAAATTAATTAATTGTCATTTAAGTAATTAAAATAAATGTGAAATTAATTTGAATGGAAGAATATGAAGAAAAGTTACCCGTTTTAATTTGAATGGTTTATATATAGAGAAAATTTAAATTATTTAAATTGATTAGTTTTTTAAATTTATTTACATTTTTTTTCTTTCTTAAAAGTACTTACTTGGACTTTTTTTTTCTTTTATAAAAATTCTAAAACTTATTTATATTTTTTTCTTTTCTAAAACTACTTATGCTCTTTTTTTTTTCTGTTATAAAAATAAACATTGTTGTAATTTTATAAAAATTCTCAAACTACTTCTGCTTTTTTTTCTTTTCTTTTATAAACATTCCCAAACTTATTTAATTTTTTTTTCTTCTTAAAACTACTTCCAGTCTGATTTTTTTCTTTTATAAAAATAACCATTGCTGCAATTTTTTATAAAAATATAAATAAGTTTCAAAATTTTTATTAAAAAAAGAGTTCAAGTAAGTACTTTTAAGAAGGAAAAAAATGTAAATAAATTTTAAAAACTAATTAATTCAAATAATTTAAATTTTTTCTATATATAAACCATTCAAATTAAAACAAGTAACTTTTCTTCATATTCTTCCATTCAAATTAATTTCACATTTATTTTAATTACTTAAATGACAATTAATTAATTTCAATGACTACATTTTCATTTTCATCAAAATTTTCAAAAGGGTTTTATCAATATATGCATTAATTATAATTTAATTTTATATGCACAACCCAATACAACAACTAAAAATAGGAGAGGAAAGGTGGAAGAATTAATTACCCTAAACTCTGCAGTAGCCTAACGATTTCAATTAATCAATTAATTACTTAATTAAAATCGTACATTTATTCCATAATTTCATTCCTTTAAATTGTATATCTTAAATTAAACTCTAGTTATTCAACATAAAATTCTATATAATACTCTCTATTCTCGTGCAATATACTATTATCATATATTAAAAAAACAAACACAAGTAAAAAGGTATGGTAAGCTAGTGGTTTTATATCTATTGTAGGTAAACATTCAACAATTATCACATATCTCATAATTCACACTATAACATATTGATCAACAATCAAGTTTCTATTTTCAATTCTCGTATAACATTTACTACCCATGTTAGAAATTCACTAATTTAAAATAATAGACTCTTACTCTTTTTCAGAATATTCTTAATTCTTCTTTCAGAAGACCTATGTGTTAAAATTAGATTAAGAGATCTACCACTAAGATGTCACTACAACAAAGCCACAACACCAGGAAATTCATTTTTATATCACATGATAAATTCCTTATGACCTATTTGATACATTTCTTTTTCACACCACAAAGAATAAGTCATAGAAACATTTTTCAACTCTCAACACCTGAACACCTTCATTTATGTGATTCTAGTGTATTAGGAAAGTTAGGATCATCTTTTTAACGAAGTCCCAAAATTAACACACCCTCCTTACATCTCAACATAGTACTCCTTTCCTGAAAATAATTATATCTACGTCATATCACATACTATACATAAAAATCAAATACATAAGTATATTCATATCAGCCTATTCAATTTCTCACCATAACATTCATATATATAAATTCATCAATTTATAAAAGATTCAATCATTACAAGTACCATAACAACATTCAATTACAAGGAATATCTCTCAAAAGCGTTAAAGGTTACTTAAAACATGAAATTTTTTAAGTGTAAAACATGCATTTTCGCTTAGCAAGTAACAAGCTCGCCCAACGAGCCATTTAGGGTATCCTAGTCTCACTCAGCAAGGTTCTCTCACCTAGCTTCCAAAACTCTCGGGTTTTTATATATATAAAAAAAATTCATCTAGGAGGAACGTTGCTCACCCATCAATGAAACTCCTAAAAACAAATTCACCTAGCAAGAGTGGCTCGTTGATAATGTTAATTTTTATCGTAATATTTGGCCAATATGTTTTAACATAATAAACTCTTTTTAAGCTTGGAACTTGCTGAATTCCCTACTTTGATAATTTTTTATAAGTAGTTGGTTAATTGAGTTCTACAATTGAATTATACCACTAATCTCCATTAATTTGTCTAATAAATTAATAGAAGGTTTTTGAGTCAAGAAAGTAAGATTGGATTCCATGAAGGAGTAAGGAGTAAATAAAAGAGAAAATTTTGAGTGTTGACAATCATGCCCAACGCCAAAGGAATTGCGTCGGGTGTTATTAGAGCTGAGAGAACTTGGATTAATTGCGCCCAGTGCTAGATGACTTGTGTCAAGCCCCATTGAGATAGAGAATCACTTGAATCAATTGTGCCAGTGCTAGATGAATTGTCTTGGGCATGGATGTCACTGACCTGACATCTTTCGATGTATTTAAAGAGGTCTTTGTGCTAGGGTTTTGGAGTAGTGAGTCATGAGAAAGAAAAGAATAGACTTAGCAACACTAGGGTTTCAAGGGGTTCTTTTTTTCTCCTCTTGCACTACAAAAAAAACAAAAATTATCGACGAAACAAATCTATCGGAAACACTCAAAATCTGTCGGTAAATTGATTGTATATAAATTTACTGAAGAATTTCTAAGTCTGTCGATAATTACCGACGAATTTCTGAGTCCGTCGGTAATCCGTTAGTAATTATTGATGGATTTAGGACAAATTTTTTTGTAAATCCATCGATAAATTTAGCAACGGATTATATCCGTCAATAAAATCGTCAATTATGATATTTTATCGACAGATAAAGTTCCGTCAATAAAATTCTGCCGGAAATTTAACTTTTTATTATAGTGTTGGTGTAATCATCTTCCTCTATTGTTCATCTTCTTTTTGTACTCTTCATGATAATGAAGAGCTAAATACATTTTGTTGGGATTATATGTAACCAGTTGTCTTTCCATTCAATGTTAGTATTTTGTTTTTATGCTTAATGTTTGTTGTGGTTGACCACCCATAGCTTGATATTGATTCACTAGGTGTTGGAAAATATCTTTTGAAATCTAGAATTGAACCAAAGTATCGAATGAAACTTGACTCTAGGAATGGAACTTGATTCATTAGTTGCTTTAAGCCCTTTTTGTAAAAGCATGTTTACTTAGTAAGGCTTGAGATATTAACTTTTAATAGGTAAACTTAGATTTATTCTACTACGGGGTTAGGATTTGAGTATTCTAGTGGATTGACATTAGCATTAATTTAAAAAGAATTTGAGTAATTGCATACATGTAAGGGAGGTTTGGTGAAGTCTAACCTAGAAATATAATTTCTAATATATTTTGCATTCTAAGTATTTGATAAAATTCTAAAAAGAATTTAATTGCTTTTACGCAGTTTTATTTTCTCGCTCATTAATACAAATAAGGAGAATATATTAGTTATCGATTGTATTCATTGTTGTGTATTGCACAAGTCATTTGGGAGGACAATAATTATTTATCACTTGTTATTGTGTGATTGGTATAATTTTCATTGAATGCAATATGTTAACACTCGCCTAACAACCAATGTTCTCGAGTTTTTACCAACGAGAACATTGCTCGTCCAACAACCAAACCCCCAAGACTAAATTCGCCTAGCAATGGTGACTCATCCAACAACCAATGCTCTCAGATTTTCTAAAGAATGAATTTCGCCCAATGAGCATGGGTTTCTCCGAGCAAGATTGCATAATCTGCGCAATTCTATAGAATTCTTAACTTGGTCAAAGTGACTCAAACTCGTATTTTAGAGCACTTTCTACTTGTTTTTGAAAATTTATTACTCTAGTTTGAATCACTTACTCCAAATATAGTTATACTATGTTAATGAGATAAACATACATCAATTATCAAATAACCATCATTTTCTTAAATCATTCCTAAATAAATTTATGCATATGCATCATTTAGGAACAATTTCCATTTCATCAATCAATTAAATTATAATTTAACATTTGCAATCAATCATCAAAACATGTTTAATCAGTTCTAAACACATAATATGCTTTTTAGTATCTACTAATTCAAATAACAATTTGCTTCACATAACAAAACAACCCTACAAGAGAAAATAGAGCATGTGACCACGTCCTTCACATTAAGATAATCTAACCTAAGGTGTTATTGAAAGGTAAAACTGAAAGGAGCTCCAACTCCAAAAAATACATACATGACCTAACCTGAACCATATCTAATCAGCGATTGGACCACATCACTAGGATCTTGAACTAATAAAGAATAATTCTAGAGTCACTCACATCACTTGCATATATATGTATCTAGATATATAGAAATGGATAAAACGGACTCAAAAAAAAAAAAAATTCAAATTACTCTAACAAAATTTTGATACGACAACTTTATTCTATTCACTATCAAATATGATATCTAATCATCAATTTAATGAAAGATGGGTTAGAAATATAAGGAAAAGACAAAAGAAAAAGATATTTTTTTTTATAGAAATAGTGATTATATTAGAATAATATATTTTTTATTTAAAAAACTTTTTACTTTAATAATAAAATATTTAGGAATTTTTTAATTGTATCACTTTATTCTAAGACTATTTTTCTAGGTGCTTGTATTGATTTGAAAAATTAAATTTATTAAAAGTAGTGGTTGAAATTTAGTTTATATACATTCTTTTATATATATATATATATATATATATATATATATATATAAATTAATATTAATTTTTATTTTATTGTGAATTTTATTCTATCGATTTTATTACATATACATTACAATAACATTGTTATACTTTTACACGGCTAGAAATTAGAAATTGCGTTTTGCGGTCATTATTTGTCAAACAAGTAATTCTACAAAAAAATTCAGAATTGATTTTGACACAATTTTACATTTGAAAAACTCATTTCACAATTTATAAAAGGTGAAAAGAATTACTTGACTTATGCCCTGGAAAAAGATTCATGAAAAAAAAAAACTTGACAAGAAGAATAATAAAAGAAAAATAATAAAAGAAAAGTATAAAAAAAATGGAGGGTTGTTTGTTGTTCCAACTCAAATCTTTGTATATAATTATAAAAAAATTTATCACATTTCAAGTACTTTGATTTTGTTATAAATTTATTTTGTGGATAAAAAAAATGAAACTCGTTATCTCTCAAACACATCCAACAATAAAAGCTCTAGTAAGGTTGGAGAAGATTCTACAACGTGTTTCTGCTTAGAATGTTCACCAAGTTAGTATTAAGTATCTAAGTGTGAGTCTAAGTCTCACATTGAGTAAGAATGAGAAAGTTGAGCAATATATAAAAAATAAGACTCCCAAACCTAATGCCTTACGGTTTTAGGTTGAAGATGGTGTCATTCTCTTATATGCTTGGCCCGATTCTCATTCCCAGCAAATGATATCAGAAACCGGCTCATATGAGTACAATTTGATTCCTGTATCGAAAGTCTCTTCCTGACGGAGGTTTCAAGCAAGCATATCTCTTTTAAGTGTGTAAAACGACGGTATAAGTGAGGATCCTTTGTGAGTGAGGTACTCGTATTTGAGAATGCTTCCACTAGAGAAGAGTGTACCAATATGGAAGAGAGACTCTCACTTGAGGGGGAGATTGTTAGGTATCCAAGTGTTAGTCTAAGCTCACATTGAGTAAGAATGAGAAAGTTGAGCAACATACAAGAAACAAGACCCACAAACCTATGCCTTAAGGTTTTAGGTTGAAGATCATTCCTTATATGTTTGGCCCGGTTCTCATTTTTGTGTGATTTCTCTGATATTTCTCCCCTCAGATTTTCTCAATAGTTAGGTGAAGTACTAACAACAAATTTATTTTTCTTTCCTACAATCTGAATTAATTTTCTTTTTTTATGTTTCTCTTTTTTTATTTTTCTATATAAGTTTTTCATTTTTTTATCTTCTTTGAATGTTCCTGTTCTCTCTTGTTTATCCCCTACCTAGGATAAAAATGTTGGGAAAGAAATTAAACTAGTGGGTTAGACATTGGAAAATAAGAAACAACAAGATCAATATATTTTTATTTTTATCTTTTATTGAGTTGCACGTCTCTCTCTATATATATTGTTTTTCATTTTCAGGAATCATTGTAAACATATTTAAAATAAAAATTATTTTTTAAATTTTAAATTTTTTGACAAACTAAATAATAAATATGGTTTTATCAACAAAAGATAATTTTTTATTTTCAACTCTCGTCTCTCTTGTCATTCTTTTAGTATTTTTAAGTTTTATCATTATTTATTTACCTTTTCAAATTAATTATACTTTATTTTTTTCCAAACTTTTCTAATTATTTGAATGAAATTAGATGTTAACAAATAGTTATATAACTTAATGTTCAATCCAACATCAAATTAAAAATTTTCTATTTTCTATATATATTTTATGTTAATTTAACCTTAATTCATCTAATTATCAAAATCAAAATTTGATCGAGTCAAATTTTTCTATACCTTATTACCTTCTAATTTGCATGCTTTGATTGAAAAAAAAAAGCTTAGAAAAGCTACAGAAAAGTCAGAAATCTTAAAATTTAAATAGATGAAATATTTTGAATGAATAAAAAATGGATTCGTTTGTGAAAACAGATATATGTTCGGGCATGTATGTCCATTCTTTTATGATGATTAAAAAATATGATTAAAATGAATTAATATAAATAAAATTAATTAAAAATATTACTAAAATTTATATTAAAGTTATAAAAATAATAGTAAAACTGATTTTTTTATTAGTTTTATAATATTATGATTATATAATAGGAATAATTGTAGATTTCTATCAAAACACAAAGTAAAACTATAGCAAATACGTATAAAAACAGCTATACAATATTTTAATTTTTATTTAAAAATTATTATTATAATTATACAATAAAAACACTTTTAATTTCTACGAGTAGTTCTTTTAGATAATAGAAATAAAAAAAGTTGGTTTATGATCATAAAAGTATAAATGGTAAAAGAGGGAAAAATAAAGTGTAAAAGGAAATTATGAAATATAATATCCATAATTAATTGTTATAGATAAAAAAATATAATTAAAACATAATTATTATAGTAAAATTAATTAAATAAATGTATTGATGTTTGAATATAATTTATTGTAAATGTGATGTATGTTTTGTGTTGTAACTAGTTCCTAGACCTATTTTTTCATATTTTCTTCTCATTCCATTCATATATTGTATTTGATGTATCTAAAATTATTATAAATATGAGATCCTAATAAAGGAAAAATACTCTCTCTAATTTATTCTACCTCTTTTGTATTTTTTTCAAGTTGGTATCAAAATTTGTTGATCTTGCTCTGTCTGTTTTTGCTGTCAAGCGAAGGAACTATTTATCGATCACTATTCGCATCATCCACCTCCATCTAGCGCTAGAGATTTGTCCTTCAAAACTTAGGTCTAGTGCACTTCAAGGAGCGCAACCCAACCTCAATGGTTGTGCATCCAAATTTCAACCGACATTGTATCACTATTGTCTAACTGCTATGCTGCCCTAGGCATTTGTGTGTCACAACATTACCTTTCAGTGGTCTAAGTCTTCCCAGATCGCCATGTTTCAACTTGTTAGAGTCTTATGAGTTTGTTTCTATCTCTTTTCTTTGTTCTAATACCATTTGGTGAGTCATCCAGGATTCCTCACGATTTCTTTCTCCGTTGTCTTTTGGGCTTCACTAATTAGTACTCGTTGTGCTTATTCTAACTTTTATTTTTGATGGATTCTGCTTTCAATAGGACTCTTGTTAGCACCAGTGGACTGCTGCAGTGATTTGATGAATTCAAACAAGTGAAGATGCTCTAGATCATGTGAAGGATGGATGAAGATTTCTTGAAGTTTGAAGACTTGAGTCTAGGATCTAGAAATGTGTGTTGTGGGAGTAAGTTTGAAGT
>Ga0209700_106205_pt1 | contig 18886 bp, 6 predicted proteins | sample SiratroredBW_FD_187528 | JGI IMG/M metagenome (GOLD analysis project Ga0209700, IMG submission 187528) | Root nodule microbial communities of legume samples collected from California, USA - Siratro red BW (SPAdes) (version 2) | ecosystem: Host-associated > Plants > Roots > Nodule | place: USA...
TCTCTCTCTCTCTCTCTCTCTCTCTCTCTATATATATATATATATATATATATATATATATATATATATATATATATTGATTGTAACCATTGCCTTATTCCGTAAAAAGCTGAGAAATAGGTGCCTAAATTGTATTGACCTCCTTAAGAACACGCAGTTTCAGGTATCTCATTTACGCAGAAGAAAGCAACTGATGCGCTGATCAACTTTCGCCTTATGGACTTAGAAATAAGGTGGCTTTTGGTGTGATGGGATTCCACCTGTTATTTCTTATGACTTTTGTATAGACAGATTTTGTTTCCCTCATTTTAGGCTTTCTTAGTGGGTTTGGTGTGCCCCCCTCCCACTTACGATTTGTTTCTTTATTTTGTTTAATATAATTGATGTGTGATGCAAATGATTGATACTGGTTAGGGAGCCAACCCAGCTGAGATTGCAGTCAGTATAGAGATGTTTTTGCATAGATATTTCATTAATATATACACAAAAACACACAGATCAAATTTCATAACTCTTTGTAGAGTTACCCTATTCAATAACAACTCTTTGTATGTATGAAATTTCAATTACCAAACCATTAAATTAAAAGTTCTAGTTTAATATATCAAGTCTACAAACTTTTATAAAATTAGAAACCATTTAATTTAAATAAATAAATCTAACATATGTTTCACTTTTATAAAAATATAAATAAATGCCAACTATAAGATTACCAGTTACAAATGTCCGATTTACTATAATTGCATGATCATTTAACTAACATCTAAACATTCAATCATTTAAAATATAATACAAACACTTATAGAACAGAATAACTCAACCAAGAGTTAATCTTCAAGTAAGTTGCTCCCACCCTATATATGTGTACAGGTAATCATAGAACTTTGCAAAATCAACAAGCAAATCATTGCTAGGAAGAAAAAAAGACCACATAAAGGTAAGACAAACAGAAAACTGTGTAACATTTGGAATGATATTTGGATTAGTGGGAAAATAAACAGTATATACAGGTAATTAGAAAATAATCAATTATCCCTATAAGAACAAATGTGTGGATGCATGCATGCATGCATGCATTCAAGTAGAGACATTTCTGTCAAACTCTTGAGTGAATTCCAAGTGGTTATCAAACTCTTGAGTTAACTCTTAAATTCTTACAATATTATTATTATAAGTAGACAATGCAAGGTGCTGTCAAACACTTTTTTCTACATAGACTTGGGTAAACTTGTGTAAGCTTGCATGAACTCTCAAGTCAAGAAGCAACTCAATTAGTTTGAAATCAAATGTAATCCCCCTGGAACCCATAATGATCAGGGTTTCACCAGGACTCAGATAATTTGAGAAAGTACTTCTTGAAATGTTTTCACTTAAGTAACTTCTGCTTTTATTAATCAATAAACGGCTGGTCATTTATGTACTTTGATGATATATATTTGGACTGATAGAGCTTTATTATGTAGGCCAAATGTTGAATGTGATCAAGAGTATTATAAATGCACACACACATATATATGCAATAATAGGGTTTTAATATTATTTTATTTATGTAATAGATAAACTCTTGCGTGTTTATGAACCAATTTTACGAAAACTACACAAGTGTACATAGACTCTACAATTTGACAACCTTTACTATCTCGAAAGTTTATCATACCACAAGACAACAGATAGGTCAGTGATTTATGTCAAACTTCAGAGCTAACATCATCCATAAGGTCAATTATTTCTCTATCATATTTTTTCCAAATTCTCCCATATCCCTGTTGCTTTTATGTTTATCAGGCCACTTCCTATGTGAATAAAATATTAGACAGAAACTCAATCCAATATCCCTATGTAATCTACAAGTCAAGAAACTGAATACCAGAACTGTTACACAAAAGCATAATTTTTTGTGGAGAACACATCCGTTACACAAAAGCATATTCTTTTGTGGAAAGTAAAAGCTTATGGAATGAGGCAAAGTAAGGTACCTTGATGCTCACACAGGATGCTATACAATTAGTTATGTACATGTGGATAAATTGAGATGGTAGTTCAACTGCTGTTGTAAGCCTGTTCACAACTTCCATTGAGTGTAGACTCATATCCATATTGACAAGTACTGTAAAGTATCTGCATCCATAAATAAGCAAATAGAAATAAAGAAAATAACAGGAACAGGGTAATTTATATAATAAAGGACAGAAAAATATAATAGATAAAAGATGCATACTCTGATATTTCCGGAGACTTTATCAACTTAGTGAGAACATCAACTGCAATAAGGGGATTGTTTTCCACCAGTTCCTGATTTAAGAAAAAAAAACGAGAATAAAAGATCAAGACCTGACTTGGTCACCGATTCACCAAAAAGATTACAATAACACATACTGGCAATTTTCTTGGTGTCAGTCCACAGTGATATACAAGCTTTGGGTCATTTGCTAGCTCCACCAGGACTTGCTGGATTAAAACAAAGTTACAAGTCGTATTCATTAAACATTTTACAAATTACAACAAAGGTACAGATATACTTTCCATACTGCAATACGATGCACTTCCGAAGCAACTAGCAAGGAATATATACAGCAGATTATCATGGAATATAGTTTTCCTTTTGAATTGGATTCATTTCTTCTTTGTAATATTTTCCATTGTGGAATGATCGTGTATTTAAAAACAATTTTATGAGGACAAAATTATCAAAGATCGGCATTTCTCGTTTCTATTTAACAACATATGAATAGTTCCATGATTTTTACTAATTGTTGAACTTTTTCCCTCGAATTCATAGAAAAAAACGGATTGATGTTGGTCCAGTCTGACTCATTATCCAAGATAAATCTGGAACCGGGAGGATCATTCCTTTTCTCTTTCTCAGCACAGCAGCAGTTCAGTTAGGTTGTTATATTTTGACAAGCTGTCACCTATAACCAACTGATAGCTAGTTAGAGCTTGTTCGAGTCAGTTACAGTCATTTCAATAAGAATTTCAGAAACTCTCAGTCTCTCACCCAAACTCAATAATCATTGATGCCATATTATAATGAAAGGTCTTACAGTGGTTTACTTAGTTTTCCTAAATATCCAAACCTAAAAGAAGACAATATCTTTTCCTTAAAAATCAATCAGGAGTCCGATCACGTAATCTTATTCGACTTTACAAGTTTCAGCATTGGATACAAACCATAAGGTTTTCCCTTGATAAGCAAGAAATGGTGTAGTGCTTATTCAGAATGAGTTCATTTGTCCTTACAATGTTCTGCCGCTGTCTCTTAATGATGTCCAATGCAGTAGGCCAATTTTTCACTAGCTTAAAAGACTTTAGTCATATTAAAGAAGCTAACTTTTTATGGCCATGTGCAATCCATATGCCACTTGGTTATTCTAACACTCATTTTAATATGTTTCAAGAGTTGAACAGATGATTTGAGACAAGATTAAGAGTTTGGCTTTATTCAGTGTAAAGTACATGGTTTTTTCAGGTGGTTTATCCATTTATACTTAACAGAGATGCAAACAAACTGGGTATCTTTGCTCCAACAATGTTTTCCTCTTCTATCAAATAATAATAATAATAATAATAACCTCTTGCTGTGCAGGTGCGAGGGCTCCCTTCAGAGCTTTTGCAATTAAGTCCCTCACTGCAGCCCCTCTGCTGGTATCAACACACATACCATAGTCCCACATAAGTTCATGATTGTCATCAGGGTTGAGCCAAACTAGCTGAAAAGGTTCCAAGTATAAATAGTTTTAATCATTAAGACTGAAGAATCAAATATTAGAAGATACAAATGTGCAGTACCTCCCCATCAAGTATAGGCAGCCTGGGTGGAAGTGGTCTGATCCAATGAGGATTTAATCCTTCCAATGAAAGATTTGACAACAACCCAACTACTGCCTCTTCTTTATCTCCAGCACCATGTTTAGGTTTTGTTCCAGGTCGCACATCAAACCTATAAATTCATAATTATAATAATTTAGATATATATGAACTTTGAATTGCCACTCTAAAACAGCTACGGGAAACCATTGAAGAGAAAAAAAAAACAAAGTAAAATTTAATAATAAAAAAGGCTATATATGTAAACTAGTCAATCCACTGCATGAGCCATACTCTAACGAATCTGCATCACAACTTGGGGGAACATCTGGGTCTGGGACTACATTTTTTACAGTACCATCTTTTAATAAGCAATGATATGGTTCTAGATGAACTTTATCAGAAAACTGCTGCTTCAACTGATCTAGTGGAGGGAATTCCTGGAATCAGAGAGGATAAATAAGTATAGAAAACCTAAAATAAGGGAAGGACAATCCTGATAAATTTAAAAAAGCTGGGATACATCTCAGAGATGTTAGATATTAAGGAAGGACAATATTTGATATGCTACAGGTAAGTACTTTGCATATCGTGACTTACATGTAATGACTGATCAAATCCTTTAACATAATCTGATGCAGACTGTTTAAGAAACTGCAATCCTCCAGGAAAAGAAAAACACCTCAGAAATTACACAACCACTAAAGATCAATATCTAAATGAAAGAGACAGAGCAAGGAATATCACCAGCAAACATTTAGATGCATGTTGCATGTGAAACAAGTGACAGAATCTAAAACCATAAATACATTACCAACGTGTTTAACCAACAAACAACATTCTTTCACAATGTTTCCATTCTAAAACAGATTTAATGACCAAAAAGAAGATATATTTTTTCATGTAAAATTATCACATCAGCAGTATCTAGTAATACTGATATGAACACAAACCAGGTAAATAGACTCCCTTAAAAAATTATTTCCTATATCATACTACTTATTAAACTTTCGGTTTTCCAAATAAATTTCACCAAAGTTACAGATAAAAAAAAAACACCTTTAAAATATTGATCTGCTTATTCCACACTTGACCAAGAGTAACTTTTGCATAGTACCTATAACATCAAAATTTGCACAAGGCTAACAACAATATCTAGACATCTCCTCTTTCCCAGACTATAAACTCAGAATTATTGCAAATAGGTAACAATAAAGAAGTTTAACTGTATAAAATAGGAATGAGGTTGAACACAAAACATCATTATGGAGAATAAATAAAAGAATTAGCAATATATGTGACTATTGTTAAGACAAAAGAACAGAATATCACCTCTTTCCCACCGTTGGAGCTATCAACACCTAGTAGCTGCAGAATAAATGCCCTCTCAACTTTTTCTGACCCTTCATGACAGGAAGCCTGTAACCAAGAAATTATCCTTACCTCAACAGTAATATAACACAATAAAACAAACTGTAGAGACAGAAAAGCATCTAACTTATTACTTATATAGAGATGAAATATGATATGATTCTAATTGCTTATGATTAACCTTGCATGATTGTTTAAGCTAAGATTTTCATTACAAGTTCCAAAATGGAATTGTCTAAAGAGAAATCACAACACCACTCAACATATTTCAGCAGGCAAGCTTGGCTAAATAAGCCAAGCAATCATCTGATCTAACACTACTTAGCTCTGTTGATATGCAGATTTAAATAACACCATTTGTAAAGGTTTTCTTTTCAATGGTTTATCCTATTGCTCTCTTAGGTCTTCCTCTCGCCTCTAATTATCCATCTGTATTATCTTCCATTCATCCATTTTCCTTACTCACATGTTTGTGCACTTCTAGTTTAGCTTTAAATTAAAAACTGTTGAGTATACTGTATAGCATACTGCATTCTGACAGACAGAGCAGTACTTGTCAGAGAGTGATTTTATGTTATTCTTCTGTTGTAAATAACTAACAGTTGGTTGGATCTAAATAACTATAGCATCCTATAAAAAGCAATCAGCTGTACCTCTCAAACCATATCAATAATATATTTTCTCATATTTCTCTTTATTCTCTTAAATCCATATCAGTTTAGCACGAACTCAAACATTTTTCCGCACCATAGTGGCAAAATTTTGTTAATTCACAAAACATCACCATCAATTATGGTCAACTGAGTTCAAATTCAATTTGCACACACTCAAGTTTATGGATAAATGTTAGTTAACTATTTTTTTCGATAGCATGTCCATTAATAACTAACAACATAATTCTAATTTAGAAAAAATACAGTTAACTGTAAGCTGTCACACTTCAGATTTGAGAAACGGTGAACAGTGGAATATCACTCAGCAGTAAAAATGTTAGCTTTCCATATGTGTATAAGATTTCAGGCACAGATTCTTAAATGCTACGCAGCACAGATGCGGATATAAAAGCAGTTTTTCCATTCTGTTGAGCCATTTATCCCCTCATGTTATATCGTAACTAATTTCAATGATAAGACCTTGTTTAAGGTGCTTGCACGTCTTTCTTATGTTCACCATTTCATATTTGTTAAAGAATCATATCATCTTTCCCTTGCATTCAAAAACTGACCCAACCTTAAGAGAATTAGACAAACCATATAGAGTACCCGTACAAAAAAGTTCACAATACAACAACAAAACAACATTAATAAAAATAATTGCTTACGTTTACAACAAAACTTATGAAGGGATTTGAAGCAGGTTTCTGGGATGAATAAGCCTCAACGAGCAGAGCAAAAGCTATTAACCTCTCAGTGGTGGTGAGAACCTTGTTGTCCTGCCCACAAAAGATTCCAATTAGACAACATTCAACAAGACCACCAAAAATCTGTATCTAAGAAAAATTAAAACACAAACTCCCCTTAAAGAAAAAATAAAAAATAACCCAACTCATCATTTCAATTCAACGCCATTTACACCTAATCATCGTAACAATTTAAAAGGAGAAAAAAGAATCCCCGAAAACGTTGACAAGCCAGAATGAGTTTCGAATCAGTGTGAAATTATGTACAAGATTTCTGATAGATAAACCCTAGAAATCGAATTGCGAGTGAGGATTGAAAAAGGGCGAAAAGAAAAGGGATTGTTACCTGTAACAGGATGAGGAGATAGGAAGAGAGAGTGAAATGACGAGAGGAAGGGATTGAGGAGTTGAATTGGGAGAGGATCTCATGGAGTGGACGCTGCTCCGCTCCGAGCAGAGAGTAAAGGGTTTGCGATTCTTCGCCACTCAACCTTCGAATGCTCATCTTCCAGATTGCGTTCCTGTGTTAGGGTTTCACAATTTGGACACACTCTTTAGTCAAAATGCGATTTCTAGGTTTTCTTCCTCTCTCTCTCTCTGTATCTCTCGCTCTCTCTCTCTCTCTCTTCTATGCTGCTCTGCTGTTAATACTCACCGCCATGAACAAGAACAACTAATGGAAATTAAATTATTTTTTAAAACTATAAATAAATTATCTATTTATTATTTACCGACATTTTCAATTTATTTTATTTCCCAGTAAATAATTTACTTGGTATAATGTTTATCAACCTCTATACTGAAATTTAAGTCTCGATTTTTTTAAAATTTTATTTAGATTTCTAAAATTAACTCCCTTTTTATTTTAATCTCTAAACATGTGTTGTTATTATTATTTAAATCTCTAGACTAAAAAAATATAAATTTTTGGAGTTTAAATAAAGTTTGACAAAAATTCATACACTTTTTTTTTTACTTTTCTTATTTTCTGTCCTATTACTCTCTTTTAAAATAGTAACAATTTAATATTTTTATTGTTGACTTATTCATAAAAAAAAATAAAGTAATTAAAAAAGTATTTTACTACATTTTTGTAAAATAAAGAATGCAAAATAAAAAACATAAAAAAAAACAACTCGTTCTTGTATCAATAATCAAGATCTTTAACCAACTTCAATGATTAAAGCATCACTAATTTTAACTAATCATGACAAAATAATTATAAACAAATCACTCTTCTAACTGTTACTAGTTTTCTTCCCTATATACGTATACAATAAACAAAACAAAACAAAAATAAATAAATAAATAAATATATATATATATATATATATATATATATATATATATTATTTTGTAATCACGTTTATAATGTTGTCTTTGTAAAAAAAAAAAACATTGTTTTGAAAATACATTATACAAAATGAAACATTTTGCATAATTTTCAATACAAAGCAGAAATGCACTCGTTTTGTATCAATTTTCGTAAAAAATTGTTTTTGTTTTCTACTGAAAAATTACACAGAGATTCCCTTTTTATCATAATCCATATAAATGTATTTCAATGAAGAGTATTTCTTAAAAAGAGAAAACAAGGGAGTATAGTTAACAAAAAAGAGGGGGTGTGAATAACAAAGGCTATCCAACTTTCACACGAAAACTGAATGTGTTATTTGTTTCCATTCCTAAAGCCTAAATATAATATCGAAGATTTTTGCATCATATAGACACTTTTGCAAAAGAAAAAGTACAAAATAAATTAACTATATCGAAGTTATTTTATCTAATTTCTCTAAATTTATATTTTTAACGTATATCAACTCATATATAATTTTTTACTACTTTTTTATGACTTAGAAATATTTACGAAAAAAAATGTAAAAACATGCTTAATACAGTACCTTGGTTTGAGAAAGAAAAAAAAAGAAAAAGTTATTATTTGTGGCATTGGATTGATAAGAATGTGTATGTTGAAGAGTGAATACAAAAATGAATCCCATTGCAAATTCAACTTGAACAGTGCATGGCACCCTGGTTTTGAATTATTAGAGCTATCATCATGTAAGGTGGCATCAACACTATGTCAAGATTATGATGTTGTCCTCAAATTAGATCACAAGATTGTAACATAAATTCGTCATGCTCTATCTCCAATCCTTGATACTTTTTTGGATTAATGTCTAAGGTAATGTTATGACTTGTTTAGATATTAGAATAATAGTTATTATGTAATTTATTTAATAATTGAACTAACCCAAGATATGAATTTATCTCTTAACAAGGATTTTAACACATATTCAATTTTATTTAAATCAATATAAAAATATAAAATAATCTTTCAATTTTATTTAAATATGAAGATAATTGGATAATTAGAAGAATAATACTTGAAAAATTAAGATATTTGCTGGCACTCGTTTTTTTAAGATTATAGTATACTCATAATTATTCATACAGTTAAGTTTATTTTTAATTCAAAATAAGAATATGAAAAACGATTACTTACACTATAAAACAGATAAAAGAATAACATCACACCATATATATAGTAAAAAAATAGTAATAGAAATAATAATAATAATAATAATAATAATAATAGTAATAATAAATAATATTTTAAAAAAAATTATACCTGTCCACAAATTTAATTTATAGGTAAGAAACTGTATGTGTTCTTTTGTAATGTTTAAATTTAATTCTTTTTTATTTTAATAAATTAAATAAAATTAGTCAACGAGACTTGATAAATTGAACATGTCAACTTGTCCCAGCAAATTGATACCATCCCTCTCATAAAATACCAGCATTTCTCTTTTTTTATTTATACGAGTCATATATAAATATAATAATAAATTAATAAATTTAATAACATATTCTTTAGCTATTTATTAATTTCATATTAAAATAGTGTCTTCTAAAAATTTAAGTTTTATACTTCTATAATACAATTTATAATGTAGTGACAATATAGTCTTTATGAAGTTTTCATATTTTAAATTTAAGCCATTCTATTTTTTACTTATAAAACATATTTAGCTTTAACAAATTAAATTTTTCATATTTTTAGAATTTTTAGTAAATATGATATTTTTAAATAAAATAAGAAAAGTGAGTATCATTTTATTGAAATATAAAAGTTGTTAGCATTACTTATTATAAAAGTTATTACTATATAAAAAATGTTTAAAAATCAGATAAAATGTAAGTATTATTTGATTAAAAATATAACAAACATGACTGTTAATTTTAAAATTAGAAGTTGTGTAAATATAATTAAAAATATAAGAGAATGAAGGAAAAAGATAGATAAGCAGAGTATATGGTGTAAAACGAAAGTGTTGTATGCAACCCAAAATAAAGAAGTGAGTAAAACGTGGCATTAACAAAACACATAACCCTACTTATTTGCTAAGTGCACCTACCACTCTCCACCATCACTCACCATACGCCGCTACCTTATTCGGCGGCGTACGTCCCACCACCATTATTATATCAGCCCTAAACCATAGTTTCATATATTCATCATTTTTCAACTACAACCACTTCACTTAAATAAACATCAATGTTTCAAAAAATTATAATGATTAATTTTAGATAGAAAGAGTAATTTATTTCTCTAGATAAACTTTAGTATACGAGAGTTGATTATAGAATTTTGTTTTTCATTTTTCTAATTTCACTACATACACTTTTCCATTCTTTATGTGTGAATTTTGATCTTGATAGCTAGCAATGGGGTGTTCTTTTCAAAATTTGAACCTATTCTAACTTTCTTTTTGTTTCAAAAATATAAGAGAAATCCTCTCTTTTGACCCTTTATATGATTGCTTCATCGTTGAATCTAACAACTTCATTGTTCGCGGCAAAGTTTTAAAAACGTCCCTTTCGTTTGTGCGATTTGATGGATAAATTAAAGCATTCATCAATAATAAAAGTTGAATTTAGTATTAACATTTCACAAACATAAGTTCTAGTTAAGAGAGTTTGGTTTGTATAAATACAAGCTTGAAGTATTTTTTACTAAAAATATAACATTTCGAAGAAAAACTTACCCATGATAAGAAAAAAATGTTGTATAAGTATTTATATTATTTATTAATAACCAATTTCTAAACTTGTTAGACTATTTTTTGTATTTTATTCCTCGTAAAAATAGTAACATGTGGCCGATTCTCGAATGAACTTTGGAACTTGGAACTACGTGTGCCTATCTTTTGTGCTTCATTGTGTTCCAAATTTTCTCGAATCCCATGCACTTTGTCTTTTAGTAAAAGCCAATCTACACTTGTTAAAAGTATATATATGTTGGATAAAAATATTTAATCACATTTATCATATAAATACTATTAATTAAATAAAATCCAAGACACCAAAAGAGTTAGCACATCTCAAAATGATATTTTTGAATTTGATTTTAGTTGTATTATTTTAGTTTTAGATTTACGTACATAGTACAACGTAAAATCTACCTAATAAATTTTCATTTCTCAACTTTTTATTTTTTTGCCTATGGTATAGGTCCATCCTCCCACTATGGATGAAAACAACATGTCAATTATTAATGAACATAATTAAAGATTAATACTAATCCTAATTTGGATAAGTGTGTGCTTTGATTATTATATTCAGTTTGAGTTTGGTGTTAGCTTCTATGGAATCTTTTGTTAGCAAAAGCATGCCCCGTGAGTAACATATCCCAAAAAATTAGGGTTAATTATGATAATTGTTCATTCTCTTTTCCATTGTTTTGTTGAATATTCTAGAAATGATTAGCTCCAATACCAAAATCTAATACTCCCTTCCATGAAGAATATTTCAAGGTGTTGACGATATCAGAATTTTTTAACTCTTGTAATCGATTACAATATTATTAAATTCAAGGAAAATTTAGGACTATATGTACCCTTGCTATTTTTAATTAAACATCATTATGAATATCATAAAAAAATTATCTTCTCTTCTCACTGCCCCAATGAATTAAGCTACACTGCGATTTGTCTTATATATCTTTTTCTTTCACCTTCAACCACATGTAGATAATAAGTATTCAAACCATAACCATAAATATTTGTTTCCTTTTCACCCTTTTCTTTGTTAAACTTTTTCCCTGATAAACAAAATGTTCAACTTTCAGATGAAATGAATTTGATCAAAGAATAGGAAATTGCTGAAAACCAACTTTATATGTGTCAAGCAAGCACATTGTGATTGATACGTCATCTTCAAAGTCAAATTAAGTCCCCCTTAGTGTCAACACATTTGCTGTGTAAGTGCTCATAATCAAATATTCCACTGAAACCGAAGTTGAAACATGAACATGGATGCAAACCTTGATATTTAATCAACTGGGTGGTTGTTTCACCATCTTTGAACAGTGCTACACTTCCATCTCATCCATGGAATGAGTCATTGTTTCCTATAAGATATGCCATAATCATTCTCCAATTAATCTTGTCCATTTGCTTGCTCACACACGTATATGTAGTTATGTCACATCCTATTATGACTTTTCAATTCTTCACAATTTGCTAATCACACAATTAGAAGCTTGTGGTCAATTAAAAAATGACCAAACTTAGGGATCTCCTTGCTTTTGTATAAAAAAAGTTTTTGGTTCCTTTTAATATCTTATTGTGATTTTGATTTCCACTTATGGATTAAAACAATATTGCATATTTTGTAAAGTGTGAGAACTAAAATCAAGGAAAAAATACCGACCAAAATGGGGAGTCATAAATCTAAGAAGAATTATATTCTAGAATGATAAGTCAAATAGAATCATAACTTTGCATAATTGGGCACGTACAATGGGGATAGTTGTTTTAGAAAAATTGAGACAAAAAGCAGTCCAAATACTGAATCTGGTTTTGATTTTGATGAGTTGATGCAGCTCTGCCCCATCTCATTATACACCTTTCAACTTTTGAATCATTGCAACGTATGATTAAAATGCAGCACTACCTACCAGTAAGAAAAAATAATTATAATCCACACTCGTACCATATTAGATAAATTTAAAATATAATTTAGTATACAAATGAACTTAATAAGATGATATTTGTATTAGTTATATATTATAATTTGGACTATGTATAATTTATAAGACTAATAGATTATTTTTTTAAAGAATTTAATGTAAAAATTATTTTTTCTTATAAATAGATTGCCTGTATTGGAAGCATACTCACATAATTTGTACACAGCATTGGAAAGAAAAAAAATCAGTGTTTTTAATATCAAATGACCTACATGAGAAAATCAACTTGGTTTATAAATGATTGACAGTAATATAATTAGTTAAGTAGGAAAGATCAAAACATCATTCCAAACCATATTCGTTTTTTCATACAAAATTGATTTCTTGTCTCAAACATGGTTCCCTCGTATAGTTTCATGCTTCCTATGTATTTCCCAGTTATGGGATCTTAAATTTTCTCAGATTATATTGAGACTTCGTTTTCTTTAAACTCTATACAAACTTTGTTTTATTATAAAACATTATTTTTAAATTGTTAAATTTTTAAACTTATATCATAAATTTTAATAAGAAGAAAACTTGAAGAATAAGTATACTTTGAGAAAATATTAATGATTGTAATTGTAATAAACTCTTTTTAAATTTTTATTTTAGAATTTTTTAAATGTCTATAAATATTTCACTTATTAATTGATGATTATTAATCTTTTACGCAAGAATCTACTGTATTTTTTAAAATCAAACACACTATTATATATTTTATTTTGTAATGTTTATTCTATTTTAGATCAAACACGTTTAAAGACTAAAAATAATAATTTTTAATATGAAATTTAAAGTAGCAAACCAAATTTAGGAAATTTAAAACGTATTTAAGTAATTAATAAACAAAAAATATATCCTCCATTTTCATGTAGAATCCCCTCCACAAACCTTCTGAGCAATATAAATGAATTATAATAAAAAAAAAGTTTCTAAACAGATACATTAAGGTTTAAAATGCGGTCATAATCACAATTTCAGGTACAACCTTATATCGTTTTATTTTCTTCGTCTTCATATTAGAATAAAACCTGTGAACACAAACAAGATTGCAAATTAAACATATACTTCCAGCAAGTAATTGAAAGTCTCATCAAATTTTCTGGATCGAATATTTTTTAAATGTTGCATTTTAAAAATTTTATTCCTATTTAATTGTTATTTTTAAAGTGCAAAACTATTAATTCTTTTATTATTTATATTTATACCCTTTACTTAATGTTTAATTTATATACAGACACACACATTTATTTTGATATAAAAAATGTTATAAATACTTTATTAAATTAAAAAGTTTATTATTTTTTTATTTTTCTAAAGAAATTTAAGTAACACTTAGAAATAAATTAAGAAAAAAATCAAATCAGATCACAATCGCAAATTAAATACATAAATTTCTCCATGTGATTGAAGTCCCATCAAATTTATATAATTAGATCCATCAGGTTGATCAAAATTGTGTCATAGTTAGGAAGCATTAATAATATGCAGTTGAAGGTCCCATCAAGACTTTAATTCCAGAATTTTGGTTTTAGGAAGAATTAGCCTTGGGATTATGAAAAGCTACTGATAGAGTTCAACCACTATTCTCTTTAGCTTAAAGTAGTATCTTTGTGTTAATGGTGAAAACTATGCCTTTATGATATTGGACCAACCTAATTTATGTAATGCACCCCACCACTTTAATCCCATAATAACCATATGATATTTCTATGCTTTGTATATTTATTTTTTATTAAAATTAAATTTAAAATCATTTTTTAAGATTTTTTAATTTAAAAATTCAATTTAATCCCTTAATTCCTACTTTTTATACCTAGATTCTAGTTTGGACGTATAAACTAAAACAATCTTTCTTCAAATTCTGAGGATTCAGAAACACCAATTTTAAATTTGAGGGCCAGAAATAAGCTTAGTTCAAATTTGAGAAACTATAAACATATCTTGAGTCTTAACAGACTATAATTTTATTAGATAATTATCATGAAGTTTCTACAAAACTATTGATTCAGAATTCATTACCGGAATAGATAAAAAGGTTGTTTGTAAAGTTCTAAATTTGCCCTAACTCAAAAGGATTTTGATTTTTCATGAGATTCAGCAGGCAGAAGGTGAATTACTCTGTAACACAAAGGGGAAAGTTGCAGCAAAACATAGATTTTGCTCTCCTAATTATGCCCAAAATTCAATAAAATAGTTGACCAGAAGATCCAGCAAGGTGGAGCAATGTTTTTGTCATGTGGGTGCAAGTGCCAAAAATGTTGGCATTAAAAGAAACAAAAGTACAAACATTATCCAATTATTCACCATTGTCACCAACCAATTAACCATTTACAGCCCCACATATTTGACCACACAAATATTCCTTGCCCTTTGTTTAGTTCCATGTCCCTTCCCCATTACTAACATTCCAAAAAACCACAAATAAAAAGAAAATCATACCAACATATGCTCTGACAATTTTATTATTTGTTTAATCATTACTTAGTTTTCAATAAATTCTCCAATTTATCAGAAAAAAAAACTATCTTGTTAATTATTTTGAATTGGCACAAATAGTATGTTAGTTATTTTAAGTTTTAGTTTAAGTCTCACATCGAATAGAAATGAGAAATTTGAGTAATATATAAGAAAGAAAATTCACAAACTCAATGTTTTAAGATTTTGGGTTGAAGGTAATGTCATTCTCTTATATGTTGGCTCAGTTCTCATTCTTTTGGCTCAGTTCTCATTCTTTGTGAGATTTTACAATAAAGATTTTCAGTCGAAATTAGTGTCATTTTTTTATATATTGATTAAGTTCTCATTCTTTATGATATTTTTTTAATTTTTTCCCCTTCAAATTATATATTGACTCAATTTTCATTCTTTATGACATCTTTTCAATTTTTTTCCCCTTTGGATTATCCGTCGTAGTTTTATGGTTGCGTCTTTTTAAAGATCAGGCCTTAGGGTATGATTCTAAAGTGGTAATTTGATGGGAGAAAATAAAAATACATGAAAGAGGTAAAGTGGGAAATCTGAAATGGTAGCAGAGGGGTTGATTCAATTTAAGAAGAAGAAACAAAAAAGGGTTTCACAAAAAGAGAAAACGGGACAGAGAAGAAGAAAAGGTGTTGGTGTGTGAAGCTTTCAGGGGAGAAAGTGAAAGTTAGGGCAAAGGTTGAAGAAGCGTCAGGAATTGAGTGATTTAATGAGGGATATGAAGATTTTGCTAGGGTAAAACGTATCTGTCACAGACTCTGTGGTAATTGTTGGGTCAGAAGACACTGAGGGACACTTTGGACCCACTTTACCCTCCCAGGCTCTGCTTCCTACTTATTTTTCATATTAATTTCACGGTCACATTCATATATTCAATCATGCTTCTCATATTTTTCAATTTTTATCAGCGTGTCATAAATAATAATTTAGATAATACTATTTATTCCAGCATTTTAAAATTTATTTTTCTTTTCTATTTTCAAGAATTGAATTCTGTATATGATTATGATTGGATGAAGTTTCACTGAAAAATACCTGTTAGAATTCATTTATTGGAAATCGAATTCTGTATTAATTTTTTATTTCTTTTTGCTTTTTATTTAAAAATAAAGGAAAAATTATAATTTTGGATTTTTGTAAAATAATTATGTTATTGATTTGAAAAAATAATTATACATAACATAATAATTTAAAAATAATATATATATATATATATATATATATATATATATATATATATATATATAAGCAATAGCTATTTAGAAAAAATATGTAAATGAGAAAATTTAGGTAGATAAAAGTAATATTTATAAATTTTTAAATAATTTATTTTTGCAATTTTGATTTGGAAAATTTCATAGAAAAAAAAGGAAAGAAAGAGTTTTTAAAAAATAATGGGAAATGTTTTATATAATTTAAATTATTAATTTGTGGATAATAAATATAATAATTAAAATATTCACAAAAAAAATATTTTTGTAAATAATTATTAAAAAATAAGAATTCATAAAATATTTTTTTTATTTTTATAAAGAAAACTATTACCTGTTTTCTATCCCCTGTTATTATTACTAATTATTTTAATAATTACGTGTAAACTAAAGGAAATAAATTACCAACATTCGTTAATTCAACCAAAACAATTATATATACTAATAATTTTTTAATTTTAATATTTTTCTATACGATTAAATTACTTTACTTTTTAATAACTTTCTCTAAACGTTAGTTCAAATCAATATTTCATTTTCTACCATCTTTTTTCACTTACTCAGCTAAAGAAAGTGTAACAGTAAAATGATTTAACTATAAAATTATTTTTAATATATAACAATTGTTTTCCTCGATCTTCACATAAAATCAATATATATGTCATGTTATTCTTGTATTCATTATTAACTTTAATAATTTCCTGTATAAAATTTGAAGGAGAGAAAAATAAAGAATATTTTTACAGTAAAAAGTAAAAATAGAAAATAGTTTATTGCATTAAATGGTCCCAAAAGCTTACATGTGCAGCATGGGTCATGCGTCTGAATAGTTTCTCTCTATATTTCCACACCAGGGTAGTTATAAAGATGCAGATGGGATTATTTAATATTTTTATTATTTTAACAAGTGAGGTGATCACTTTTGGTAACCCATTTCTCTAATTTTTTTTTTGTTATAAAATGAATATCACCTAAACACATTTATATGTTTTTTAAACTTTTATTTCTCCAATAAAGTAATCATTTAAAAAAAATAAATTGAATTCTACTTTTACTTTTATAAGAAATTTTGTTGAAAAAAAATAAATAAATATTGAGGTCATCTCACATAAAATATAAGTTAGACTCATGTAAATATTTAATGTCACTCTTAATCTGTTTTCACACATTTAATATTTTGACTGAAATCTTCGTCAAAAAATCTTTTTATGTAAAAATCAAACAGTACTAGTTTAAGTCGTGACCAAGACAAATTATTAAATATGACATTAATTGCTGAAAAAATAAAGAAGAAAATATTAAAAAAATCTTATAATAATAAAACATGAGACTAATTTATAGAATGAATTAATATATTTAACAAAAAGTTTTAAGATAATAAATTTATTGTGAGTCTTTTTTATTATATATTATTTAATTTTCTTATTTTTTACTTAAATGTTAGATTTATTGATATTTCTTAATTAACATATGTTATTCTTTTATGTAAATATTTTGAAAGTTAATTTTTTAATGAAGTGAATATGGATAGAGAAAATCTCATTATATTTATTATGTTTGAATCAAAATTTACAAATTAATATTTTTTTCCTTTTATTTATAAATATAATATATTTAAATTAAGACAAAAAATATTTTTTATGTAAGATTTTAGTCTTTTTTCCATATTATTTTTTTAAAAATATATTAGTATTACACTAGATCTGATAAGTTGTTGTATATTGGAAAATGAAGACATTTTTTTTTTCTCTTAATGAGACGTTTTCTTTTTAATAATGGGATTCTATGGCTCAATCCAAACTCTTCGTTACTAATTTTGATCGTTGTTGTGTATTCTAAAATTTGGTTGGCTTTATTTATTTATGTCTTTTTTATAACATATTACTTTATTATAAGTTGTCGAAATTTTATATTATGCTAATAATATTTTTAATAGAATTTCTTATAAAGATTACAATAAAATTCTTTATAAATTATTTAGAAAAAAAAAACTATATGTAAAATATCTTAATCTGCAATAGTATCTCACAAAGATTAACACATCTCTTAATAAGAAAAAGAATATGAATTAAAATAATTGATTGTTAGTTACTCTTTACAAATATTACTTATAAATTTTTGGTTGGCGATTTTGAAGTGATTGAAATTTTTTATAATACTATCATGGAATCAAAAAATGCTATTTTCTTTAAAGATATAATTGATTAAATCTGTTTGTGATACCTCCAGTTCTCTTTTACTTTTTAAAGATCATGTTATTTGTGACCTATCTAATTATGTTTTTGTTTTAAAAATAATGTTAATAAAAATGATAAAAATTGAAGGTAGAAGGGTAAAATTTTCTTTAGTTTTCATTCTTTCTAAAATCTAAACTAAATAAATTTTCATTTTTTTTTTAAATTTGAAGTTTAACTTCTCTTTTAGTCTATCATTAAAGATAGACCATCTCTTTATCACCTCCAAATTAACATCACTCAACAGTCCCTTCTCTTTCTACATAATCGATATAAAATGAACATACAAAGATATGAAAATGAGTTTTTTTCTAACAACAATTATGCAATTTAACACTTAACAAAAAAAAAAAACAAAAAA
>Ga0209700_106207_pt1 | contig 18882 bp, 12 predicted proteins | sample SiratroredBW_FD_187528 | JGI IMG/M metagenome (GOLD analysis project Ga0209700, IMG submission 187528) | Root nodule microbial communities of legume samples collected from California, USA - Siratro red BW (SPAdes) (version 2) | ecosystem: Host-associated > Plants > Roots > Nodule | place: USA...
AATCAATCTCGAACACACTCACACCAAATCAAGACCAAAATCCAATTGCTTGCTTGCTGCCATTGCTTAGCTGAACTTGTCTTGTATGGCTTCATCAAATCCATTTAGTATTGTGAGAATACTAACAAATTCAATCGTCAATTCAAAATCTACAAGAAAATTTGGTACATAGTGACCAATTCACTCTCATATCTAGGTCTTCTAATGTAAGGTTCTATTTGAAATTAAAACTAATATTTAGTAAAACATTCAAACTAGCTTCCCTTACCTGATTAGAAGGAGAAACACTCATAAAGAGTTTGAAGTTGCTAAAACAGTAGGATAGTCTAACCTGTACCACAGTCTTGATTAACGATCTGACTACATCATTAGGATCCTAAACTAACACAGACACATCCTCTTGAAGATAAAAATACCACATGCATACAATATCTACCTAAGTAAACAAAAAACTTAATCTAACCCTTAAAAGAAAGGAGTAAAAATAAACTTACTCTAAACAAACTTCTGATGAGACAATCTTACCAAGAACCCAAATATGGCCTCCAATCATCAGTTTAATGAAGAATGGGGTCAGAAATATAGAAAAAAGGTAGAGGAGAAAAATGAGATCTATTATAGAGAGATGGTGGTTATATTAAAATGAACTTGAATAATAAAATTATGGTTTTAATAATTAGTTTCTCTATTTATATGAACTTTTAACTTTAATAATAAAATATTCATACCACTTCTACTTTATAGCTATTCTCTGCTGGGAAAATTTGTTGGAGTAAACAACAAAATCTTAAGGCATTAGGTTTGTGGGTCTTCTTTCATATATGTTGTGGTTCTTAGACTCACACTTGGATATCTAACTGTAACAACCCAAAATTCTATAGCATGAACCATTCAACTTTTATAGATGAACAAAATATAATTTCAACTTATAAATTATTTAATACACAAAAAGATAAATAATAGAAGGAAAGAAGAAGATGAGAAGAAAAGAAAAGAAGAAAAGAAAGAAAAAAAAAGAATTTTATTTTTTTTAGCCTAGGCGAAAATCCACCTCGTCCCGAGCGAGAAATTTGTCGTTTGAACGAAAATACTCCAGAGAGCACTCCTGATTTTCACTTGAACGAAACTACTCTTGCCCCAGCGAAAACACTCATACTCCAGAGAGCATCTTATTTTGTTTACAAATGACTCGCTTAGGCGAGTTGTATCTCACTCAGGCGAGACTTGCAGAATGAACTTTTTTGCAAAAGTCGCTTGAGTGAGATTCTATTGATTGAGTGAGACTATCTAAACATATTCTCACTTAAACTAACTTTTGTCTGCTACCAAGTATTAACATCCATTTAAGATTCAAAGTACTACATAGTGTATTCAGATACATCAAACTTATGTACAACTATCCACATGAAAAAAAGGAAGACCATTTCAAGGTCATAAAGACTTTAACTACATCAAAACATATATACAAGTAGATACAAGACAAAAGGCAAATCAACTTAAGGTCACATCATCTTTAAGGTGCTCCAAAACCTGCATCTGCATCTGTTCATGTACATAATACAATCACCGCAGTTCACAACAATAAGACAAGCAAGAGTAAGCTAGCGAAATAATGTTTTTAGCTTATAAGAGTAAAAAAAATTGAAGTGATTAGATTTACAAATTCAAATATCAATTCTCAAGTCGAATACAACTAAGTTTAACATTCAATCACAAACTTTCATACTTTATTCCAAATTCATTGACCTCATAATGATCCATCTGCAATCACCGTACCTCGATTTCTTTTCAATCCCCAGTACTCTGATTTCATTTCAATCAAAATGATTGCAAATGAATTCATCATTCAGTCATAACAACAATCATATTCAACCATTCTGAAGCTTATAGGTGCATGTGTAACGATGATACTTTGGTTTCCTTTCAACCCTCAGTTCATTTCAACCAAAACAATTACATACGAGTCTATAACTCGATCATCACATATACTGTACCAATTCAATCATACTAAAGCATGTAAATGTATGTAACCATGGTACCTTGGTTTTCTTTCAACCCCTAGTACACTGGTTTCATTTCAACCATAATGATTACATATAAGTCTATAAGCCAGTCATCACACATAACACATCAATTCTATCAAACAACAATCAAAATATTCTCACATGTTTCTTTCTAACATCATTACTTAAAACAATTCAATTAATCATACCAAATCAGAATAAATAACCAAATTCAATCCGTGCTCAAGGACCAGTCAGACCTGCAAGAAAGACTTTAGTACTGATAATCATATATTCGAGTCTTTCATTCTAGGGTTCTATTTGAAAGTAAATAACTGAAATAAGTTACTAGCTTCCCTTACCTCAGACAACGATCCTCTATGGCTTTCTCCAATCAAGCAATAACATCAGTCTAACTTTAGGGATCTAGAACAAGTTTTCCAAATAACACCAACTTTTAGTATAACCTTAATCAAGTTGAGAGGAACACTTTTCTCAACTGTTCCCATCAATATTGATGACAAAAACTTAACGAAAAACAGAGAACAAAGGATCTTTAGAGCAAATATGAACTTACTTTGTTTGAGATTCTGATACTACTATGGGACTTGATCAGATTCTGAAACAGATAGAATATGAAGGGTGAAAATCAAGAGAGAAGGGAGAGGGTTATGGAGGATGGAAGGTAGGAGAGAGAGAGCTAAAGTGAAAAAGGGGGCCTTTTTGTTCTTATCCCCTTTGTGTGTATGGGTGAGGTCACTAACAATCTTTCCCTCAAGTGAAAGTCTCTCTACCACATTAACCGTCGGCTTGATACCACTTGTTGGAAAGATTGAGGGGGGAACAAACAACAATGAGATATGAGCTCAACCTATACAAGGGAATGACATCATCTTCAACCCCCAAAACCTTAAAACATTAGATTTGTGGGTCTTATTTCTTATTAACTTTTTCATTTCTACTCAATATTGGACTTAGACTCACACTTAAATACTTAAAATTTTCTAAGGTCTTACACAATTAAAATACAACTTATGAAAGGAATGCAACAAATTAGAAAGTATATTTATGTGAATGATTTTTTTACTCTTTAATTGGGATAAATGCAAACATTATAAAAGGTTTATACTTTCTATCAAAGATAAAAAATTCATCATTATTAAGTCTAATTTACTATGTTGGTTGTATACCAACTGTCAACAAATGTATAAAATTAATATAAAATTTGATTTTTGTATACTGTCAGAATCATTATAGAATAATATCTTCATCATATGTAAAAGTTAATTTTTTTAGTATTAGAATCATCATAGTAAGTTATGTTTTTATGATGGTTAAGTTATATTTTTTTTGTTAGAAAATATTTCTTCTTTTACCAGGTTTCCTCCATTAATAATGATATAATTCACCTGTTGAAAATTAAATGGTATTATTCAATAAATATTGTAGAAAAAGACTAAAATATAACACTTAGTTTTATATTTAAATAAATTAATTTTTTTAAATAATATATGAGAAACACTTAAAAAATAAAGTCTATTGCATCCTAATGTTTTATATATTTTTATCTTTTAATAAAAGATAAATAATTGAATAACTACGTAAAGGGTTATTTAGTCAATAAAAGAATAAAATTCACATTTAAATAACTAAGCTGTTTGAGTGAATATTTTATTATCTTTTTCCATAATTGAATAATCTTTTCATAGACATTTTATACCCTATTTATAACATCAATTATTACTATAAGAAAAAAGTTATTTAGAGACCAATATTTAGTTACCAAATGAAATGATTACTAATTGTGACCAAATCAGTCACCAGATTAAATTTTGGTTGCTAAATTTACAAAATAGAAGTAATGATTGAATTTAGTGACCAATTAAGTCAAATAATTAGTATCTAACATTAGATACCAAAGTTTTAGTGACCTATGTCATTAGATTCTAAATTGGTATCTAATTAAGTTAGAGACTAATTTAGAATCTAATGATATAGGTCACTAAAACCTTAGTAGCTAATGTTAGATATCAATTATTTGAATTAATTTGTCACTAAATTCAATTATTACTTCTATTTTATAGTTATTTAACAACCAAAATCTAATTTGATGACTATTTTAGTCACAATTAATAACCATTTCATTTAATAGCTAAAATTGACACTAAACAACCTTCTTCTTCGACTGTATATTTTTAATAATCATTTCAAAACATTTTTACCTTTTCAATGTATTATTAATCATCTTAAAAAACTCATTTCCATTCTTTTAACATCCACAAAATTATTTATCATTGTATACATAACAAAAAAATTATTAAATTAATTAACTTTTATTTTAAATTTTTTACACCATGAATATAATTTTAATTTTATTTAAACCAATATATTATTTTTTTATACAGCGTTTCAAATATCATTATCTTTTTATTTCTTATTTTTTTTTATTTTTAACTAACTAATAATCACAAATTTAATTCTAAACACTGTTACAAACTTTAGATAAATTTTTTATTTCTTCCCTCTCTAAAACTAATTAATATTTAATTCAAATTTATTCTCCCTAATTTTAATTAATTATTTCAATAATTTTTTTTATCTAAAATCGATTTTATGTATTTTTTCTCTTTTTTACACAAAAAAAACCTCAAAACCTCCCTAGAATTTTACCTGAAAACCCAATTGCTGGGTTTCTGCCGTGAGACGAAGAGATCGGAGATTGAATTTCCACCATAAATAGTGATGAGTGCTAGTGTGGAAATAATCTCCCTTTCTTTCATTTGCGTATTTTCTTTTAAAAAATTTGTATTAATTGGAAAAAAAATATCTCTATTTGTATGGACCGGGTTTATCAATTAATTGTCAAATCTACAAGTTTGAACGAGTACAAGAAAGATAAAGTATAAACAGAAAACTTTTATATTTCAATTTACGGCTTTAAAAATGGACCCCTATAATATACTAAATTTGATATTGCTGACTTGACTCAATAACTTTGACTTGACTCAAAGGTTATGACTATTTTTGTTACTAAAACTAATGTTTTAGTACACATAGATTGAATGATTATTTTAATTAATTAAAATTTATGATAAGGAAATATTTTTAAATATATAACTTCCATTATAGTTGAGGCTTGTAATAAATTAATATTTTGAGCATTTAAATTATATATTTTTTATTTATAATAACTAATTTATATAGAGATAAAAGGATACTTTTAGTTATTGATACTTCTTACTAATATTGAAATTCATATTAGAACTAAAGATATTAAAAATTATAAATTGAATCCTAAAAGTGTTCTCTTTCAAGGAAAAACAGTAAAAAACTATCATTGAAGAATAACTATTAAAAGAACTTTCCTTCAAGATAATTATTTTGTTTAACTTATTTAGAAATAGAAACATCCTTTTATTGTTTAAATTTCATTTACATATTTTTTTGTCTAAATAAATGATTTTGATCGTATTTTTAAATAATAACTAAGTTATTTGGTATTCGATTAAAACTATCAAAATCTTTAAGAAAGAAATTTTGGTAACATTTAATTATGACTGTTTATAATTATAAAAGTCTTATTATATTGTTTATAACCTATAATGTTATGTAATATTTTAATAGAACATATATTAATATCATACTTATTTAAGAATTTTGTGTAAATTATGGAGACTTTCCTATACTTTATTTTTTTTTTCAGGATAGTTGTTAATTTTTTTTTTTTATTACATATCATTTGCTTCTATCTTTATTAAAGCCGCTATAAATATTTATTTATGATATTTTATAACTTTCTTCATGTAAAACTATAATTATGGTGAACTTTTAATTAAACTAGTGGATAACTCTTTATCTTTAACATGTTGAAAAAAAACTTCCATTGAAACCATTGTTATTCTATCTTAAAATATTTCTCTTGAATAAATAATAAAAATTGGATAAAATAAAAGGGTAAAAAATGTATATATCACTTTTATGTTTGATTTAATTATTTTCCAATGATTTGTCTACAAAACGTTGACTACGCAATAAAATTTTATCTTTCCTTAAGAATAATAAAATTTTATGGAGTCTTTTTGTCTATAAAATCTCCCATTCTTCTCTTCTCTTCTACAGGAGTATCTATAAGTTCTTAGCTTTTCTGCAGAGTGTAGTGTACTGTGTGTTCGTCAGTTTCCATGGATAGGGCACATGTTATATCTTCTTCTAACGTCTGTTTAATTAGAAGTGGTACCTATATTCACTATCTTCTAATTTCCTCCATTTTTCATTGTAAAATCTATTTGCTCAGTGATATGTGGAACCATTGTAATTGCAGGTGCAAACTTTTGGGGCAGGAAACTCTCCACCAAAAGTATTTACTATCCAAGTATGTCTCATCACTCATAACCAAAAGTGTTATAGTAAATTTTACTAGCTTTCTGAGTTTCTCACTCTTTCACATTTTTTTGTTCATCAATTAGGTGAAATGTATTAATAGAAGGATGGAATCACCTTTATCATCCTTTAGGGATGAACAAATATCACCAGAAAAAATAAAAATTAAAAAAGCACATGTTGATCGAAACTTAAACTTTACAACATTCTTTAATTGGATGTAGTAATTTAGTGGGCTTATTTATATTTGATGATAACTAGATTTCTGATATAATTTCTATTTACTGTATAATTTTTACAAAAACCTGTTAATTTTAACAATTTTGATATTAACATGAAATATTACAGTATTACTTATTCACTAATTCATTTGAGTGTTTCTAGGTTATTTACCCTTGATGTTATTGGGATATTAAGGGTTTATAAAATAACAAATTTCTAACATAGATTTATGTAAGTGTGCTATTTTTTTCTTAATTTGAAAAAAGAATGCTTTCAAAATCAAACTCATATTTTAAAATTAATTTTCACTTAAATTTTGTACATTTTTCAAAAGAAAATTTATTTAAGAAGTAAAGTCAACCATACCCAATATATAAAAGAAACATCTTTTTCTTTTGAAAGTTGAAGTTTACAAGCTAAAAATAGTAATTTCAAAACTACTTTAATTTGACTTTGGCTTTTCTAGCTCTAACCATATATAGAAGTTATAATTGGACCCTGATGCTATTTTTTTTTTTTTCAAAATAGAATTAATTCAAATTTTTAATAAAAATATAATTTTTTTTTGTAAATAGATAAAATAAATATTTTCAAAATTGTCGAAGGCATATATGGATAAGCTTTTTTTTTTAACAAATACTTAAGAGAAGAAAAGAAAAACGAAAGATGAAATAAAAATTTGCATAATTTTTATATAAATCAAAAATCAGTTTTATATGAAAGTTAGGTTTTTTCCAAAAAAAAAAAAAATATAAACTTTTATTTTAGCATGACTTCTCTTATTTAAATTTTTAAAGTTATTATTCTCTCAATTCATCATCTTATCATGATTTAGTAGCAATAATTTTAAGATAGGAATATAAATTTGTTGTGAATGGACACTATAATACAACTTCAAACACTTGGTACGTTAGGTTCTGCAGGATCAAAAGCTTCTCAGCACAAAATAAAAGCTCAAATACAATATAATCCTTTGAGATTTCAACAATCACCTTTTAATCATCATTTCAAAAGCATTGAAGGAGGACCAACATATCAAAAAAGCAATACAAAATGTGTTGTGAAAGCCGTCACTGTACCATCTTCTCAGTCAGAATCTGAAGCTTCCATCTCCAAAAACATTGTCGACTCTGTCAAAAATTTCTGGGCCATTTTGTACCAATTTATTTACCCTTATGCAACGTATGCTCGAGTAAGTAGAACTTGTCCATTACTCTTATAATTAATATTCAAAAGTTATGGTCAGATCTGAATTTTGCTCCTTTTATCCAATACTTAGTTGGATAATAATACCCTTGTTGTTTTAATTAACTTTATTTGTATTTTACTAGTTTTCGGCTACAATTTCTGCGTCTCTCATTGCAGTAGAAAAGCTATCAGATATGTCTCCATTATTTTTTATTGGTTTGTTACAGGTGAGACTCCAAATGTTTTTTTTTTCTTAAAAAAATAGACAACTGAAAAATACCCTTTAACCTCAATATACATTTTTTTATGACTTGCTTATTTACTTTTTTAATGTTTCAGGCTTTGTTAGCTCACTTGTCTATGGATCTTTATATTACTGGTGTGAATCAAGTGTTCGACTTTGAAATAGATAAGGTATGAAAGGAAAGTTATATAAATAAAAAATTTATATCATTGATAAATTATTTTTTTATTTGTTCACGTCATACTTTGTATATATTGCATAAAAAAATATGATGAAAACATAATTGTGGTATAAGATTTATATAAGTTAAATATTCAGAAACATAGAAAGACTAAGTTTACACAAGAATATCACTCGTACAACAATTTGAACCATTTATTTATTTATTTACTACCAAACTTCTTTTCATAATTGAGGTTTACTAACATACTCCTAGCCTTTTCTTATTGGGAGTACTCACCAAAAATTGACCAAAAAACTAACTATTCTTCTTGTTTTAATTAATTCAGTTTATGGACATTACTGTAATTCGACATTTCTTTTATATACAACTGAATTAATTAAAATAAGAGAAAAATATAGTTGGATTTTTTTTTTTTACAGTTTATTGATGTCCTTCAACCTAGAAAAAAGGTGAGAGCACTTTATAATTTTGAATCTGGAGTCTTCCTAATTACTATATGTAACCTTTTATAGTTTAGAAAGCTTTTGGTTGTTTCTTATAACTAATCTATAATTACATGTTTTATTGCAGATAAACAAACCATATCTTCCATTGGCATCTGGACAGTTATCCTTTAAAGATTGTGCCTTTATTGTTGCCTCATCTGCAATTTTGGTGCCATATAGATTCATCCCTTTGTAGAATAATACTTTTTAAGATGAGGTTCACAGAGAAGGGAGAGTGATTGTTTTATTCTCTTTTACAGGGTCTTGGGGTTAACTTGATGATAGGTTCTTCGGCATTGATTTGGACCATGGTGTTGTCCTGTATAGTATGGACTGCCTATTCTGCTAATGTAAGTTCTTTTCAATTGCATTCAAACTTCTTTTTTTCCCTTAAATTATGTTTGAAAGGTTAGGGAAATCATGGTGCGGTGGTTGGAGAGTATTTTTCTTTTAGGTATGTTTAGAAAACAGAAGGAAACCATAAAATAAAGTTTTAAAATAGTGCTTAGGGAAAAAATGAAAAAAAATGATTAGAAACAACAAAAAAAAATTAAAAAATTATTAAGAATAAAAGTTAAATAGTTTATTCTTAAGTATATCTTTTTATCGTGTTGTTACCTTCATCAGTGATAATTCATAAGATAAATGCTGATTACAAAGACTGCACAACCAGATTGATTACGTGTTTCAACTCTATTACAATATAAAAAAAAACAAACACCCAGACAGAACCATCCCGCTTTGAGCAATCTAGATAAACGGAATCATTCTACACAATGCTAAAGACAAATTCAGACACAGATTTGAATGTAACATATTACAAAACTAAGATCAATACAAAGCAACAAAACACAGAATATGCCCAAGATGAAGATCAGCGTTTCAACTAACATACACTTAAGAAATCTAATACAATTACACCTGTGAATTATTTCCCTATTTTGTCACTCTTCAATTTATTTCACGATACAAGCCCGAATAATAGCTTGGTGCACACCTCAAGCATCGCATTCTTGGATGTAACATGACAATTTATCTTGATCATCGACCAAATTTCACAACTCCTAAGTCACAATATCTTTAGCTTCTCTATCAACGGAGCAAAAACCTGTATCTAAGTAAAACCTACACACCTAACATAACCATGCTCACTACTGCCTACCACCAAATAAGCTACTAAATTTATCAATATTTTCGAACAAACACACTAATAAGAAAGGCTCATCTTAACACTTATATTTGATGGTGATAACACTGTTTTGAAACTCTTCAGGTGCCCTTCTTACGTTGGAAGCGATATCCGGTGGTTGCAGCATTACTCATGTTTGTTACTTGGACATTTATATTTCCAATTACATACTTCCTTCATGTACAGGTTCTCTCCGATAACTGATCGTGTCTTTTATAAATCCTTAGTTTTGAATTAGCTTATGTGTTTCAAAGAATAGTAACAAATCTTCATCCCAAGATTTTTTTTTTTTTTGTTACTTCATTTGATACACAATCAACCACTTGAATCCACCAATCAGAAATGGATTTAAAAGCATGAGTGCGAAATTGAAGAAATGATGAATATGTTAAAAGAATAATTAGATTGGCTTACATTTTTCTAATTTGATATGTGCATTTACATTGAAAATAATCTATAATAGTTATAACTATCAGATTTCAATAACAAAGAGCCTATTATGTACTTGAATATATTTCTTCATAACATCCTAAGAAATGCTATATTATATAACAACCCGTTAATCATGTGTTATTAATTAAAGAAAGAAATATGAAATGAAAGTTGTATATTATTTATTTACTAATTCATGTAACAAATGTTCAGACGTTTGTGTTCAAGAGGCCAGTTGCCTTTCCGAGATCATTGATTGTTTCCATGTTATTCTCGAGTTTCTACTCTATTGGTTTAGCATTATTCAAGGTAAATGTCTTTATTTTCTCAGGACATATATTTGTTTTCCAACATCAAGCTTTTGGTCCATTAATGTAAAACCTTCTACTGGATTTATGTAGGATATACCTGACGTAGAAGGAGATAAAAAATATGGCATTGAAACTTTCTCAATGCGCTTAGGCCAGAAAAAAGTATGTTTCTTAAATTCAATATATCTTGGAAGATTTGGTTAAGCCCTCTTGTATAACACTTGATTGATTCTAAATCCTCTATAGGTATTTTGGATTTGTGTTGCCCTTTATGAAATGGCATTTGGAGTTGCCTTTTTGGCAGGAGCATCATCTTCATCTCCCCTTTGGATTAAAATTATCACGGTAATATGTTTACTATACGTATATAGGTTGGAATTAGGTATGCAGAATTCTATTATAATACTAATACTAATAAAATTTAACTATTATAAGTATTCTATTTGCTTTTTCATATCATTCTACAATCTTTAAAACTTTTAAGTCTGATAAGAATAGCAACATCCAACAATTGAGATTGTATAATCAATAGTGAAGTAGAAAAAAAAAATGTTCAAACTATATAAGCATAAAATCTAATAGAGTGCACATATTTCATTTTCTTTTTGATCCACTCTATACATGCCAACTTTCTTAGTGTCCAACAAACCCCGTTATGTTTAATACGGCTTGCTTATGATATGCCATAAATGTATATTTAAATAAAGAAAGATTTCTCTAAAAAAGTTGTCTTTATTGCGTAGATTATTCCAACTTTTTAATGTCGATGTGAGGGGACAAAATTGATCTTTAAAATGAGCTTATCTTAGGACAGAGCATAGGTTTATTGTTTTTTACATATCCCTTAAAAATGAATATAATTAAAGTTATTTAAACTTTTGAGCACTATTTAAAAGTTTAATTTGTGGTATGTTTTAGGTCGTAGGAAGTTTAGTTCTTGGTTCAATTCTGTGGTACCAGACCAAATATGTAGATCTGACAAGTCCAGCTTCCACTAGATCCTTCTATGCATTCAACTGGCAGGTAATTATCTTCAAGACTGTTCACCATTTGAGTGGTTCAATATCCATATTACAATTTAAAGGAAACAGTTATCTGATTAATTTTCCAACTGTTTTCGGAAGCAAGATTAGTTGATTTCTATTGACTTCCAATTTCCAAATTAAATTCAAACACTGGTATAAATATCTTAATTGAAATTTAAGATGATGTAGTTAATCATATATCAAACTAATTTCATCTTTTAGATAAAAATTCAATATAATTTAAAGCTTAGAACAAACCAGCACATGAATTGTTGTCAGTTTATCTGTATATTATTATTTCGAAATTTGTGTACTAAATTATGTTTTTATTCTAAGTGGAACATCATAATTTATGATGTTTTTTTTTTTTTTTTTTTTCAGTTGTTGATGGGAGCACACTGTCTCCTGCCTTTAATTAGATAATGGTGTCACTGAAGATTAGAACAATGTTTGCAACACATGCCACAGAATAATAACATATACCCTTCCCATCTATAATTTATTGAAGCAATAAATATTACTCATATAAATCATGAGTTTTGAAGTCTACATATTATTTCCAGTTGACGTGGAGATTCTCCCACATTAAAATTGTTCAATTTGTAGATAAACTAAAGTGAGTTTATATCTATTTAATCTTATTACAAATTTTACTATAAATTTTAATATAATCTTTAAAATCAAATTTTAAATTTAACCCAATCTTATAATTCAATTTATAAAATAAAATTTACATCTATTTGTATATTTAGATTAATCTCATCTCTAATGGAGATCAGACTTTTAACCAATTAAATGTAAAATAAATGAGTTTCTTTTGTGCTACAAAGTGTAATTTTATAAATATAAAATCATTTCAGTAAAATATGAATCACTAAGCATTGTATATTACTCAAATATGTACAGCTATTAACAGTTTCTTTCTTTAATAAAAGGAATAAATTTTTTTCAAGTTTAAAACAACAGAACTTATTTACTTATTACTTTTTTCTTTCTATCAATTGAATCAAAGAAAAACTTGGGAACATAATCTCTCGTTGATTCAAATTTATTAAAAATTGTAAAATTTAACGGGTTGGATAACTTATTCAATAACTTCATTTTCTGATCCTTTTAGTTTAATCAATTTTAACTAAATAACATGTCCAAGCATTGTTTTTGAAAGAATTCTATCGCATCAATAATTACAAGGAAATAATATATTATCATCGATGAGAACGGATACAAAAGGAAAGACAACTTGACCAATCTTTTATCAGCTAGAAAGATGATGTTTCAGTTGTGAATAAAATATTTATAATTATTTTAAGATAACGTCACCCTAATCGACGCTGAATGTTAAAAATATAAACAAAAAAAGTAGTTCAAAAAAAAAAATAAGAGAACAAATAACATTTCAAAAACAAACAATTACTGTATAAAAAGAGAGAAAAAATAACAAATGTAGAAAAAAAGTGTAGCATTCAAAAAACAGACGTTAAAAATATTTAAAAAATAACAATTTATGGAGTACCAGAAGTGAACACTATGCTATATATATATATATATATATATATATATATATATATATATTGAAACGTCTGTTCAGTAGACACTTATTAAAAAATATACGCGCTTATAAAAAGTCAAGATAGTTTTAAAACCTTTTTATAAAACTTTATTTTAAATTAACTCATATTCAATGACAATTTTAATACAATCCAAAATACATTGAATTTAAATAACAATTACAAACCGGAATAAATTGAATTTTAAAGCTAATGACAAATTTGAATCTAAAAAATCAAATTTAAATTTTAAAATCAATTAATCACTTAAATATAAATCAATTCAATTTCAAATACTAATTACAAACCAAAATCAATTGAACTTCATAATCACAAATATGGAAATTTCAAATCTAAATTCTAAAATCAATTAATCACTAAAATTAAAATCAATTTAATTTTAAATTTAAATAAATTAAATTACAAATAGTAATCACAAATTTAAATCCAAAATTTCAAATTCAACTTTTTAAACAATTAATTCATTCAAACCCAAAATCAATTCAATTTTAAATACTTATTGCAAATGCAAGTCTAATAACAATTTAAAATGTAAATTGCAAGGCCAACTTCAAATTCAATATAAATAGACAACCCATAGTCTAATCCAAAATTTAATACATTGAATTATAACACCAACTAAATTGAAAATTTAAATATAGTTTGTAGGGAAAAAAGATGTTGTGAAGTTCATTTTCAAAATGAAATTTCAAGAATGACAAATATAACTTTTTTTTACTCTAAATTTGAAAGGAAAATCCAATAAAGTAATGGATGTGATTTGTGTAGTTTATAATTTCAATTGTAAAAGAGGTGATAATAAGCCATACTTAAGTAAAATGTACCATATACAAAGAATTCAAAAAATATGTTTGTTTAAAAAATCAACTCAAAGTAAGAATAAATAATGTATGGAAAATAATTACATGATGTAAGTGTAAGAACTTTCCTATTTGCGCAATGATTAAGCATTTTGTTAATTATAAGAGTCTATGAAAACAATACAAACCATTAGAATATATATAGAATAATTAGTATACGAAAACAAATATAAAATAATTAAACTTATTTTGTGGGATAAACTTGAGAAGGGCTGATCATCAAAGTCTAAAGTCTTCAGCATAGTTGGGTGTATTTGACTAGTATTGCTTGGAGTATTCTTAATTTATTGTTCCATCATCATGGTTAGTTATTATTGCATCAACTTCACAATGTTCTCCAACTGCCAACTGTGGTAAATGCAAGAATAAGGATTGAGGGAGGAATGTCATTCCTTAGTAGGTGGTCAACTCTACACTGCTATAGACTCTCTTTTTTTCAGCAACTTCTTTCCAACATTTTGTTGTTGCATTTATTTGGTCGACGTTGATCATTCATAACTATATGATTATATGACCCTCAACGGCTCATTATAGGTTTTTTAGACAATTATTGAGAGTTCCAATTATTAGGAAATGAGGTTAAAAATATAAATAAAAATAAACAAAAATTGAAAACAATAACTTATATAAGTCTTCCGAAAATAACTACCATGATAAATATTGTACAATTACAGAACTGAACTAAATTGCATGAAATAAAATGTACATAAATCATGAATAATATTTACCATGTCAGAATGTAATGTCCAAATGTAATTTGCAGTGTATTGAATATAATGTTTCACTCCGAACATAACATTGATTTATTTTGTTTTAACTTTTCCGTATTCCAGTAGTTAAAAGTTTATATTATCATTGTTATCCTATCCAACTAAATTGAAAACCATACTTTACTAAACATGACACAAAATTGCTTAATTATTGCAATTTAATTATCTTTTCTCATCATACTGTATTATACCCTTTTATTTTTAATATTTATTTGGTCTTGAATTTTTACATCAATTTTTATTTATTTTATGAAGTTTTATCAAATTTACAATTACGGTTATATCTTTTATAAATATTTCTATTTAAATTTTATTTAATTTTATCAAAGTCATTTTTAATAATTTTACATATATTCATAATGTCAGATAATTTATATATCTTTTCATCATTATATACAAATAAATAATTAACTTCTATTTTAAATTAATTCTAACTACAATCAATTAAATATTTTTATTAATAACACGTATTATATTATTTACAAATTTTTATATATTTTTTATTCTTCTTCATTTTTCACATTCTTTTATCTCAATTTTTTTTTTCAGTCTCAAATTTATTTTCTAATCCAAATAAAATATTAATAAACTTAAAATTATTTTTCATCTAGCTTAAGTCAAACTTTGCACCTGGTTTGGATATGTTTGTTTGTGATTGCTTGTGCACTAAGTATAGGTAAGTGAGATCATTTTGTTTTTTTTTTATCAAATATTTGGGTTGTAATAATTAATTTTGAATTTGAATTTAATTAAATGCTCTTAAAGAATTTCGTAGAAAATAGTAACACAATCCACGTGAAGACTATTTATGTCTCTGATTTCACATCATTGCATCATCCTCCTCTTTCCTTTCCTTTCATGTTAATCATTTGTGTTTCATTCATCTTTTGAAAATTATGTGACTAATACCAGAAGAAATCTCAGGTGGAGTAAGAACTCAGACAAAATCTTTTGTTGTGCAATATCTCACATTGTTTTATTCATATGTTACTAGACAATTTCCAAACATAATTTTCCACAACAATATAGCTTCATCATCATAACCTATTCCTGTCTTTAGTCAAACAATATTATAATAAATTTAGAAAACCCATTTCAAGTTCCACTTCTGTAAAATAAAAATATCCACAATCAAACTTCTCATAGCACTTTATTAAAATTTAATGTACAGAACGTGGTTGAATTTAAAATGATAAAATAGTAAGATATTATAATTCGACTAAAATTTAAAAACAAAACATTATATTCATCAGCTTTTGTTTCCAAACAATAAAAAAATTATATCAGAGCAATTATGTATATGTGTGCAATTCCTTATTTTAGTTTTTCCCCCCTTTGTCTGTATATTAAGTGCTCTCCGTACATATGTAATGCCGGAGATCTCGATAAAAGAAAAATATTTTTACGATTGAGAAGATATAATTAGTTTTATCCAATGAAATAAAATTTATAAAAATAAAATAAAGTGTATCATATTTTATCTGAAATATTATTCAATCTCAATCATAAATATAAAATTGTATATTAAGTATCTTATATGATTTATAAGTTAATCACTATAAGAAAAATATAGATTAGAATCGATTCTAAGTTAACGTTATTTAGTAAAAATCGATTTTGTATTCCATAAAAGAGACGCTTAAATTCATGATATCAATTTTAAAAGGAAAATACTACTAAAATCAGTCAACTGTTGGTTAAAAGTAACGCAAATAAAAAAAAATATAATATTGATTAAAAATAATATCAGTTAAACTGACTCTAAGACAACATAAGTGAAAAATATTTTAATTTAAAGTCAGTTTGATCGATTTAAATTTAAATTATTCAATAATGATAATATTGATGTGATTATTTAATATAGTGTCAGTTTAACCTAAATTATAAAAAATATATAGATTTATTTAAAATGGAAAATTTCAGTAATTTCTCATTAACCCACGCTTAACCATAAAAAATAGATTAATATTTTGTTAATGAAGATTGATTTTAATTTTATTTTTTAGCAATTTACCTAAAAATTACAACAATACATGTAAATTTGTAAAGGAATTGTCGATCATAGAATATAAAAATAAAAGTTGAATATAATATTTTAAGTGTGATAAGCTACGAATAAAATACTGATAGTTTTAACACCAAAAATAGAAATCACTAATAAGAAATTTATATTAGTGACACCAAGTTGTATCACATTTTGAATTTATTTAAATCTTTTGCATAAATCTTTGAATTGTTATTTGAATTATTTAAAATCCTTCTTTATTATTTCTTCCGTGTTTACGTTCTTATTAGTACTTTCTTATACTGTTCATTTAAAGTTCAAAAATAAAATTATAAATGTTTTATCATTGAATTCAAACTTCTCATTCAAATTCAAAACTTCGCATTTTCAATTAAATAAAATATTTATTATTTAAAAACTCTGTTTCTAAAATAATTGTGTTATAAAAATTTAGTTTATATCACTCATACTTTTAATCTAAATTTTAGACTCAATAAAAAATTATTAAAAGTGTAAGCTTTACTTGCCAATATTTAGTATTTGGAAACATAAAAACAAATTATTTTTAGAAACAAATTATTTTTAGAAAACCACGTGTTTGTATCAAGTTTCTACTATGTATCAAGACTGTCTAATAATTTTGAGATATGAATAAAAAGTTTGATTATGGTTGCTACTCAATTTACAGATTCATAGTATAAGCATAACAGTTATATAATAACAGTTTTAGCCTATAAAAAGCTCATTTTATGATTTTTGTAATAAAGGGAATTAGAATGAACATGCATTTAGGAGTATTTACAGACATATGTAAATCAAACCAAACATAACATAATATGAATGTTATTAGTGTAATCAAGATCACAAACTCAGATAAATAACACAACATAGTTTGCAAGAAGATGATGAAGAGCAAACTCAAATCCCAATTAAATATTTTGATCACGGAGGTGGTTGTAGAAATGAAGGGGAAGAGTTGTTTTGAAAATAATGAGTTAGAATAAAAATGTGTAATATTAGTCTTTCTTTATATATATATATATATATATTATATTTCATTTTTCAGAAGAGGCAAAATATAATATTACTATTCCTTATATAAGCATTTGTAATATTATTTTTTGGCAATTAATATTTTATAGTGTTTTATCACTTGTTAAACCATATGTATCACATAATCACCACATATAGAAACAATAATAGAACACCAGCACAAATAAAATCAAAAGTTTGTAAGTTAAAAATATCTTAAAATAGCATAAGTATAAAATTCTATTTCAGATTCATTTATAACTCTTGTATTATTTTTTATTTGAAGATAATACATGCATATGCATGAAGCATTTAAAATATTGAAAACACATTTTCACATGACTTAATTATATAGACAATTGACTTTACTTCCCAAAAACTAGTGTATTGAGATAGACTCAGAGATTTGCATTTGTCATACAAACTTCTAATTATATCACATAGCTCTAACATGAAATCATCATTCATCTTTTTATGACATTCATATGACTTTTTTTGATCAACTATATTTCAAATCATAGTCATCCATATAAGTCTTCTTCAACTCTTACCATCTAGTAGTCTTCCTTTACATGATTCTAAATTACCAATAGAGTTAAGATATCTCCTTTTAGAGGAATCCTAATAATAATGAGTATCTTAATAATATTCATCACATATATTCTCATATCATACATATACAACTATTCATCACATAATTATCAGTTTTCAAACTTCATGTCTAATATAATCATTCATACAAAAATTAAAACACATCCTTAAATCAATTCAAGCCAACAACATACCCAATTTCAAACTTGAACAAATTTAAACATAGAAAATCAAGTTACTTCAACATACATTTCTTCAATACTAAAAGCTCTGATGAAATGAAATTAAGATTAAGATGTTACAAAGTACAACTTTTCTCATAACTTATCAAAGTTTCAATCTCTCTCTCTCTCTCTCTCTCTCTATATATATATATATATATATATATATATA
>Ga0209700_106208_pt1 | contig 18881 bp, 7 predicted proteins | sample SiratroredBW_FD_187528 | JGI IMG/M metagenome (GOLD analysis project Ga0209700, IMG submission 187528) | Root nodule microbial communities of legume samples collected from California, USA - Siratro red BW (SPAdes) (version 2) | ecosystem: Host-associated > Plants > Roots > Nodule | place: USA...
AAACCTCCCTGTTTTTTTTTTTTTTCATCTTTCTCCCTCTTCCCAAACTCTCTTCTGGCATCAGTTAATCTTATCAATCTCACCTTTTCCTTAATAGTATATCATTAAACACACAAAACACCCTAATCATTTGTTTGTTCAAGTACTGGTATTATTGATTAGTAAGATAACTCTTATGAAGATTCATTAATAGTAGTAAAAAAAAAATTATTTAACATCTCTCTGATCTGGCCTTCCATTCTTTCTTTCCAAACGGTCAAATTTATAGTACTTCTATACTTCTTTCTACTGGACCATTTGTTGCTCGGTAATTATCTGAGTGGTTTAAAGTTTGGAGGTAATGTTAAATAAAATTTTTATTATAATAAAGTATTTGACATCATGCCTTTTTAACATTAAAGTATTTCATAAAATTAATAACAAATTAAGTTATTGATAACAATAGATTTTTCATAAATTTAATATTTTTCCATTAATTCTCCCTCTCTCTTCTAATTATTTACAAATACATTCCAACTGTTTTAGTCTAGGATATTTTAGTTTGATAATAATTAATATAACAGACATTATAAATTACATCTTATATAAAAGAATAAAAAATAAACTCAGTTTATAATTTATGCCATACAAATAAAAGGAAAAAATAAAATACTTATTAAATAATCATGTTTAAAGTTTTAGTATAATATTAAATTTATAAGAAACAAAAATGTTGACAAACTTGTGCATGTAAAGATCTCTTCAATATTCATTTATATGTTGGTAAAAGCTTAGTTAAAAATGAAAGATAATTAATTTAATTTCCATTATTGTATAGTTTACAATAGTTATAATCATCGTCTAGTATTTATTTGACTTAAACATATCATAACCTATTAAATATATTATGTATTTTCATTTTATATTAGTATAATTTATTTTAGACGAGGTTAAAAGTTTTTATATTTTTCTTACAACAAACTATTTAATAAATAAACAACTAAAATAATATAACAAATTATTATTTGTTTATTGAAACTCACAAGTTAATTTCAATTTTCCTTTAAGATAGAATGATTCTACTAATCAAATAAATTGATTATAAAAAGTAATATAATCACTTAGTATTAATATAATCAGTTACACTGAATATAAAAATCACTTCTGATTATAATAAGTAAATAAGTTATTTGATTATACAATTTTAATCTTCCTGAGTTAAGATCACATAAGTAATCACATTCACATTATCTTAGTCTTATATAGATATCTTACAATTTTCAGAAGACACATATTACACTATTTTACACTTATCACATTATTATCATTTTCAATACTTGACAAAAATGATGAATATTATTCATTGATGTGACATGAAGCTAGTTTCTATTTCAAATAATCAAATTTACAAATAAAAGGAAAGAAATAAAGCACTTATTAAATAATCATGCACTAGATACACATGTAAAAATTTAAGGTTTTAGTATAATATTAAATTTATAAGAAATAAAAATGTAGACAAATTTGTGCACAATGTTCATTGATATGTTGACAAAAATTTATTAGACATGAAAGATAATTAATTTAATTTCCATTATTATATAGTGTGTAGTAGTTATAATCATCATCCAATATTTATTTGATTTAAACATATCATAACCGATTAAATATATTATATAATTTTATTTTATATCAGTACAATTGATTTTAGATAAGGTTTAAAGTCTTTATATTCTTCTTACAACAAACTACATTAGACTGTTTAATAAATAAAAAATTAAAATAGTACAAAATAAATTTATATTTATTTATTGAAACTCTCACCAGTTAATTTTAATTTTATTTTGAGATGGAACAATCATATTAATCAAATAAATTGATTATAAAAAGTAATACAATCACTCCTAATTATAATCAATATACAGTAGTAATGTTATTAGTTACATTAAATATAGAAATCACTTCTAGTTATAACAAGTAAATAAATCACTTATTATACATTTTTAATCTCCTTAGGTTAAGACCACACAAGTAATCACACTCACATTATCTTAGTCTCATCACATAGATATCTTACGATTTTTGAAAGACACACATGTCACATTATTATGCACCTATCACACTATTGTCCTCTTTAACAATTGACAAAGACAATGAATATCATTCATTTATGTGATATGATAAATGATAAATTTGTATAACTTACTATAGTCAGTTCTATTTCAAACCTTAAACTAAACTATAAAACATTTATCAACTCTCACAATTTAATACATTTTTATATATTAATCAAGTATATAGTAGAACTAAGATAATCTTTTTACCTCCTTTGTAAGTACTATATTTACATCACTACATCAAGCTCAAATCCCATTTATTTATATCATTCACAAATACATTTTCTATCCAACATAATTATTCAATATTATCAAATAAACCAATTAAACATAATAATTTAACATTTTTTATACAAATATGAAAATAATAATCATATTAATTTAACTAAAGAAATTTTTTTAAAAAATCTTTGAATTAGTTTCTTTTAGACATTTTAGTTTGACTGAAAATTGTTTGAAGCACAATAGATTCAAACAAGTTTGTGAATCATTTGTTATTCTCCTATATTGCTTTCCCTGCATCTGCATCTGTGTCCTTCTCACTTGTCTAAAGAACCAGATTATGCTTTAGATATCACATTCTTGAAAAGTCAACACCTCCTAGAATAAAACCTTCCTTAAGCATTTTCACAAAGTTGCAACAATGTAGTCAAGCAATGAAACTTCCCTTCATTCATTCATTTCCTTTACTAACCAAAACTTTATATTGTTCCAATTATCTTTAATCATATTGTTCTTGGACTCACCCTTCACTACCTAAGCACATGTTTGATGATAGGTTTTTCCTCTTTCATACATTTCCTTATTTCTTTACATGGGTTGTTTACACTTAAAATTCTTTACACCTTGTTTAAATCATCATACCTTCTACTTTAGGAGATTCATATGAATGATAGAACTTTTAATTGAGTCGGTCTTACTGAACCTTTCTCATCTAAATTATTTTCTCTTAAACAAAATTTACCTTTTGTTTAAACAGCAAAAATCCTACTTAAGTGAAAGTTAAATTCTATCAAATTTATTTTCTTTAGATAATTTTTACTTGAGAAAAAATCATTTAAATTGAACTTTTCTTTTCGATTGAATTTTTTCTTGATCGAAAAATATAAAATCTATAAACTTGCAAAATATGAAATACTTATACCAACTTCATCTAACCAACATATCATGTTCTAAACTTTAAAAATAAGAAAGTTGAAACCATTTTTCCAAATCAATAAAAAATTTTGAACATTCTACACAATCTTAAAAAAAAAAAATCAAATCTAATCCATTCCACGACAACTATCATAATCACAATTCACCCTTACAATCTCATTTTCATATTACATCAACCCAACCATTTCATATCAATAAATTATTCCTACACACAAATATATTACTGTGACCAAAGTTACTTCTACATAATAGAAACTTTCTACCCTAAAGTGTTATCAAAAATTTAACCATTTTTTCATACCTAAAAATCAATTCCAAATAAAACTCCACCTAAGTATTGATTTTTTTCTTTAAAAAAAAAACTCAAAACTGTCGACAAAAATCCTCATAATCAAACTAAATATGTTAATACTCTAAAGTGGTAAAAACTTTTGCTCACAAAATCACAGGTGCAAAACAAAACCCTACCTATGCAAACATCCTCATACAAATAAACCAAAGACAAACAAAAACCTAGTCTAAAATTTTAAAAGCATGACAGAGTTAAATATTAAAAGTATGGTTCTTCTCTATACTAACTATGACAGACTTAAATATTAAAAGTATGAACAAATCTTTAAAAAATCTGAAGAGAAATTAGACAAATGTGTTAAAGAGATAATAATTATTTTGAAATAAAGTTTTAATAATTATTTTTATAATTAATTTAAATTAACTAATGAATATTTATATTTTATCTCATTTGAATCAATTTTACTGCTATTATAGGAAAATTTAACTGTATCCTTACAAATTTTCACTAAAATATAAAGTTCTCTGATAAAAGTTTGTGAAATTTATTAAAATGAGTTATAATAATTAAACTCATTGCATGCAAAGTCTTAAAAAAAAACACACATACGTATACACACTCTTTGGTAAATGTCTTATAAAGATATTATCAATCGGACATCACCATGTTTTTTAAATGTCAATCAACTATATTAAGTTAATTTTTTTTATCTTAGTCAATTTCATGCTATTAACATGTTTATTATAATATATAGTTATAAAAATTAATTGATTCTTGAAAAAACAAGTTTAAAATTCTAGGTTGATACATAAAAAAACAATTCATGTTTTCTTTGTTTCAATTCTTTTAAGTTTGAATTTGTTAAAAAAATCTCAAATTATAATGTTATAAATAATAATAAAATTTTAGGAAGGTTTTTCTTTCAATAATCTAATAGTCTCCTCCATAGTAAATATAGTAATTGATCTAGTGATAATATTTCAATAAATTAGGATTAAACTATTAATACAGTCAACCAAAGTGAAAAAGTAACAAAATAATTCATGTTTAAAAGGTCCACTGAAAAAATGGAGAGTAAGAGTACATCCACTTTAAATTAATTATACACATTTATTTACTAATACTAAATAGATTTTCTAAATACTGTTATCTTTATTTTGAGATTAAGAAAATGTGCGAAAAGAGCGTGTTAATTTTAATCATGCTTTAATTCAATCAACATAAAAATTAGTAATATATATATATTAAGGTATATCTTAGCTAAACATATCATTTTTAACTTTATTATTTAATAATTTTAATTATTTAGCCATTCAAATAACAATGTGTGTAATTTTCTAGTTAAGAAGTCTTTTAAGGCCAGTATGTTTGTAGGTATCAGATCTTTAAGATACAATATCTTTTTTTTTTTTTTTTAATTTTTACTAAAACTGTTTACATGGAAAAGAAGGTTTCTTATAAATACTATAAGATACAATTGCTTACGGCTAAGATCTCATCATCTATTGTTCTAATAAAAAAATTAATATGTTAATTTGAAATAAATTAAATATAAATAAAATTATAAAAGTACCAGTTCTTTAATTTTTTTTACCAATAAAAAATAATACTAATGCATTAGTTAACATTGGTATATGTTCTTTTTAGTAATTTTCTAATAAACATTTTTTTCTTTTATGTTGAGGTTTTGTGTGGTATGTGGTTTCATTTCTAAGTTCTGAAATGAGTTAAAAGGAAGGATACGAATGAGTAGGTTTTGATAGTCTCATCTTATCGTTCTCTTATAAGTATTAAATAAAAAAAAAAGCATTTGTATATGTATATTATATCTGATCTGTAGTACTTAAAATTTATATTCACATTCCATACTTATATTTTCAAAATAATTAATATAAATTTCCTTTAATTTCTTATTATTTAATATTTTCATTTATATTATTTAGATTATCAGTAAAATTTGAAATACTTCATTTTAAATATTTTCTAATTTAATATTCATATTATACTTTTATTATGTTACACACTTTTTTTATAAATATTATTTTAATTTTATCTTATTAATTATGATATATTATAAACATAAATACATCGATAAATATAATCAAATTTTCATGAAGTAAGACAATATAATGCAATTATACTGACACTTGTAATATTTAAGAACTAATTTAAATAATATAATATGTTATATCAAGTACAAAAATATTACTTGAGTGAAATTCCTTTACCTGAGTGATATTTTCTAATAAAATGTACCTTATAATTACCTTACTTAAATAGCTAGTAGTTATTTTAGTAATATATACTTAAACGAAGTATGCAACCTTAAAAAATTTGATCAAATATCAAATATTTACGTCCATTTAAATTACATTTCTCAAATTTCATATATAATACATTAAATTTGACTAAATAATTTTTATATAAGCGATCACCATTTAATTATAATCTATTTATACACCAATCATAATAAGAATAATATAATCGTACTTAAAATCATAAAATTAAAACTTATTATATTACAAAATCAAACCATTCAAAGATTTAATTGATGTATCAAAAGTACTAATATTCAAATATAAATATGTTCTACAAAACATATAATGTCGTGTTTCCTTATAATACATAACACTTTAAGTTTTGAAAATACACTTAAAATTCAAAAGATCTATCTATCCCTTTTTACATTAACATAACATATCAAACTCAAACGATTTGACTAATTCATCAACTTGATTCGAAATTTCAACCATGCAGTTATATATACCAATATATTATCCATACAAAGACCATTGAAATTTATAATTTAACTAAATTCCTTTACTTTATATCTCTTGTGCTAAGACAATTATAACATAAAAAGATGAGAAAATTTCATAACACTAAATAGGCTCTTTGATTGTCTCTAAAGTCAAATCCTAGTCAAATTAACTTAAAGTTCAAAATATTTTTTACTTTTAAAAAACTCTAAACTCTTTAAGAAGAATGAAGAATGAGAATGGGAGATGAAAGAATAAAAAGTATAATTTAGAAACTTTCTAAAGCTATTTATTAGTAACTTTTTCTTGTTGTTCTCACCTCTCTATATATAATATTAAGAGAGATTCATCTCTAATCAATAAAAATATATCTTACCAATTTGTAAATATTTTGCGGGATACGTGAGTTGATTAAAAAAATGTATAGTTTGTGATCATATGTAATGATTTTCATCAAATGTACAAAAAAAAAAAAAAAGAAAAAAAATTTAAGAAAAAAAATAAAAAAAAAAAAAAAACTGAATAAAATTTTAGCAAAAGAAATCAATAAAATTTTAATATTTTAAAACAAAAATATAATTTGGAAAATAAAGAAGTGAGATCTGTTACTACTTGAGTAGAAGAATGAAGAAGTGAGATCTGTTAAGGACAACAAAATTTATTTATCTCCTTCACTTCACTTTCCAAACTGCAATCCGGCATCCCCTCAAGGTTTTACTATTCTCACCTATCCCATTCATTACCGGCACATTATTTCATCCCCTCACTCTCAACTTCCACACACTTTTCACTTGAATACTTTCAATCAGGTCTTCTTTGTTTATGAAAAGTGAATGTGAATGTTGAAGAAACGAGGAAGTCAAATACTAACAAATATAAAAAAATGAAAATTGTTTTATGTCTTAAACTTTTTATACAATTATAAAGGAATTTGTATGGGATGCTAAAGTACAATTATTTATGTTTCTAAACTTTTCAATAATTGACTATGGATTAATATAATCTAATTTTTAATATGATTAATATATTATTACTATTTATGTTTTTATTATAATGAAATGAATGATAAAAATAAAAATAAAATAATTTATATTTTGTGTTTTGTAAAATATTTTAATTTGATATTTTTTAATTTAAAATTTATTTTAACTTTAATTTATTTTTTTAAATTATTTTTTGCATCAAGTTATTTTATAATAGTGTGGTATAAAATTATAAACGGGTAAGTAACTCATAGTAGCAGGAACTATAATTCGAGTATAATAATAAATATTTGACTTTTTAAACATTTAATTATTTTTTTATATAAATTCAATTTGAAACTTTTTAAATATAATTTATAAAATATTATTTTATCACGTCAAAAGTTTTTTTTAATTTTCTTTATTCTTTACTTACATCTTCTTAACTCAAATACATTCTAACTATTTTACGTGAACTCCACATAACTCATGTACTACTTATTTTTTTTTTCACTGTCTTCTCAAAGTTCTTCAAAGAAAACCTCCTTATTTTTTATTGTCTTCTTACTTGTTCTTATGAAAAATCTCCTTTTCGATTGTCTTTTAAATGTTCTTTTCAAGGTATTAAAAAAGTTCTGCAAAAATTCCAAATTAATACTTGAAGGGCAATTAATATGTTGACGGATAAAGTTTGCTGTTAATTGAGGGTGATGTGTCTGTCAATCTGATTACGTGTAGGAGACCTTCACCATCAAAATTTTCTACACAGACAACATTTCTTCATTTATTGTTTTCTTAAATGTTTTTTTGTTTTTTTTTTTTTTACTATCTTCTTAAATGTCAATCTCTCTGTTTTGTTGTCCCCTTAAATGTTTTTGAGATAAAATCATTTCTTCAATTATGTTCTTGTTTTAAAAAGTTAGGAAAAAAATTCTTTAAAGGATAAAAGTTGAAGTATATGTTTAATGCAAGTGAAGTGACTAAAGCAGGGCAGATGAAATAATAAAAGAAAATTTTTACTACTCACTCTCTTATGATACGAAGGCCATGAATAATGATTTCAAAGGTATGACCCAAGTAGATGGGTCTCTCCCCAGAATGAATAAATGGGCACTGAAAATGGGGAAAAAAGGTTTGGGTAGTTTTATAAAATAAAATAAAGTCAAATTAATTATAAAAAAATGATAATGATGATTATGATGTGGAGGGACCTGAGGCTGCGATCAACACGTGCTGCTGTCCAATATGATGACGTGGCCAAATAACAGAATTGTATCCACCGTAGGTAGCTTTGACTGAACGGTTACCGACACGTTGGCCAACTTGTGACTGTTACTTTCACCATCACTTATAAACTTAGGAAGTGTTTTTTTTTTTTAAGGTAAAATTAATGAATAATTGTGTTTGATGATGTTAATTAATGGTGGCATGGGTGTTACAGTGAGGAAATTAAGGTGAGATAAGAGAAGGATGAATTATGAAAGGAAGATAGGGATAGAGAGGACACCACACGTGCAGAAGCACGCGCATAAAATAATTGAAGGGTTGGAGGGTCCCACATGAAAGGACTAAGTGGGTCCACATGGGTCGTGTGATTAGAAGAAGTAGTAGTATGGTAAGGTTAAGTGTGTGTGAGAGAAGAACATTGAAGGAAGAAAAGGGGTGGTGGGTGGGGTAAGGTTAGGGATTAAGGACGTGCGCATTAGGTGAGGGTCTAAATCCTCAAAAGTTAATAAATAAATAAAAAGGGATTTTTAATGAAAGTTGGATGATTACTATTATCTAGTGCTTTTATCATGGTGTATTTGAGTGAGAGAAGAAAAAGAGTGGGTCTAGCCGTCTTTTTGGTCTTTCTTTGCATCAAATAATAACAAGTACAAAAGAGAAATGAGAATGAAAATGAATGCCACACGAGAGCCATGACCTTTTGAGAGCGACCCTACCCAATTATTTTGGTAATGAACAACGTAAATGCTAGAGAAAGAGTGCTTATGCACTTAATTTTGGTTACATTACCAAGCCACCACTTGAATTAGCAAGTGTGAGAAGGGGTTATAAATTTTTGACCTTTTTTTTTTTTTGTTTTTCCATAATGGGTTTTGTTTTGAAGTTGACCAAATGCCTCTTGTCCCCCAGCTTAGGTGTTGAGAAAGGAAGGACTAATATAATAACATCTGCAACAACATAGATATGATGATGAAGGCTATGTCAAAGTAATTAATTAAGGTTGATATTATTAATTTTGACCTTTTTCACAGTCATGCTTGGGAAGTTATTTAATGCAAGTGTTAACACGTGTAAAAAAAATTGTACTTGATAAAGAGAAACAGAAATAGGAAGAAGTGTAGAATTATAAGATGATCTAATAATTTGCATTGCACCGAAATGTTAGGCCCTGCTCTCTCTTACTCACATAAATTCAATAAAGTGGGACCTGGTAGCAGCTGTACTAGAACCTAAAATTTGTCATTTTTTAGCATATTTCTTGCTAAATTTTTCTTTATCATCATTCTTCCTACTATACCTACAACTCCAAAACCAACTTCATATACTTTTACAAATTTTAATTAAATATTCTTGTTAGATGAAATAGAAAAAAAAAAAAATCTAGTGTGAAAGAAAAGATATGTCATCGTTGTTATGCACAAAATTGTAATAACCTTCCTCATTTTCTCTCTTTAAATTGAAATGAAATTTAACTAATTGATTCTTTTCTGTAAGATTAATTAATTGCATTTAAATTATATATATATTTTTAATCAATTCTTCACTTTCCTATCTTCGAAAATAGTTAAATAGTTTACTTGAAAGGAATATTACTTTAAAAGTGATGCATAAAGTATATTTTTTAATTAATAATGTTATTTTTGTACATTAACTATATACATATAAGTTAAATTCATATTAATTCCTAACTTTTTTTAATTGTCCTTTAATATTTAAACAATTTACACTTATTATAAATGTAAAAATAAATTTTTTTACTGTAACAATAATAAATTTTAAACTTAAATTTATTAATTTCAATGACAGAAGAGTTTGTTTTTTATTTTTTTTCTTTTCTTATTGTATTGTAATCTTTTAGTGTACTTTTAAAAATCTATAATTATTTTCGCCAGCTTTGAGTTTAAAGATTTTTTTAAAGATTTTACAAGGTGTCGATAAAAAATATAATATAAATGTAAAGAATGAGTATATCTAATTTTTATTTTTAAATAATTTATTATAATTAAATAATTATTGTTGTTATCACTTATAAATTACATAATTTTAGTGAAATTTCTTTTCATCATTTATAAGATTAACAACTATAATTATTATTCAACACTAAATCACTTTTAACTTTCACAAATACTTTTACCTATTACTCCTAACTACAAACAAAAAATAGTTTGATGAAAAACTATAAAAATAAATCTTATAGATAATATACGTGAAAGCCGAACTAATATATAAATAATTTTTATTTAAATAAAATTTGAGAATGGTTTTTTAATGAATATTTCTTTATAAAAAATATTAATTATAATATAACTTTATATATATATATATATAAATATTTTACATCTTTAATTATAGTATATTATAAAAAGATACAAGTTTTGTGTAATAATAAAAGTTTTATATCGAAATAGAGAATCTATATAATGAATATCTTCTAAGGTATTAAAACTTAAGGTTTTTTAAAATTTTATGAAGAATCTTTATTAACCATATGTTTTCTTCTACCGATACCGTACACATGTGAAAGAAAAACATAAAAAGGGAGTGAGGTCTAGGTCAATCTTAATAAAATTAATATACATGCAAATAATAGGAGTCTAAGATTTGACCTACATGTATAAAACTCAATCTCATTTTATCAAATATATATATATATATATATATATATATATATATATATATATATATATATATATATAACTTATGATGATCCACCATATGCATAAAAAATTACTTGAGAAGTGATTATGTAATTGGGTATTTCTTATTAAAAATATTGATAATCATAATTAATTTTTTTCATAATATCGACCATTTTTAGCCTATAAAAAGAATATATATTCACCACCTAACCTTAACCATGCTGAACAAGTATTAGATAGTCTTAAGTTTAACCTATGAATATTCTAGTTTAGGATGTTACTCTGAACAGTTCACCTACTTGATAGATACTTTCTTATACATCATGACCTCTGTCTTTCATCTCATAGTATACCAATTATGATTTTCCAAACACATATACTCAAAGAATAACATGACCTCAACTTATTGCAAGGAAACCGATGACTCTTTTTCAACTCATTCTAATATTTTCAAGGATAAAAAATGTGATGACTATTAAGATACAACATATTTGTCTTAACAAATAATTTATACACACAATCTAGACAAAAACAAATTGAATACTTGAAAAAGTATATAAATAATAATAGACCATATATGTAACTTTCTTTAATCCAAATTTATTGAATGAAAAAAATATTACTTTTACTTTTTTTATTATATACATATATATATCTTTTAATTATAAAAGAGTAATTTTTAAAATAATCCATAATAAAAATAAATAAAATAAGAATTAAAGTATAAGGAACTCAACACTAAAGGAAAGAATGATTGAATGACCAAGTAGTAAAGAGGAAAAATCAAAGTGGGTTGGAGGCAAAGGACATCTAACACAGCCAATAAAAAGTTGGGACACCAGTAAGAGTGAGAGAGAGAAAATATCCAACTGTAAATGGGATGACTACTTTATTTAAGATAGTGGAGGTGGGGAAAAAGGGGAGTAGTATACGTGTAACATTTTTTCTTGTCTCTTGTAATTTTCTCTCTATCTCTCTTGTCTCTTGTAATTCTCTCTCTATCTCTCTTGTCTCTTCTAAATCTAGAATGCTTTATAGGTTATGATTCTTCTTGGATCATAGTTATTGCTTTTGAGAATAGTACCTTCATTTAGTTACATTACATTGATACTTTCATTGAGAGGTGGATCAATATATTACAGGAAAAAAATTAAATAACAAAAATATAAATGAATTAAAAAGGAAAGAACTATATATTATTAATAAATAATAACAACATAAAAAGAATAAAATGATCCACGTTTAGAAAGTAAATTAAATAATAAGAATGTAAATCAATAAAAAAACAAGTACATAATTGAAAGTAAATTAAGTGACACAAAAATATAAATTAGTAAAGAGAACTAGTATGTGACTAAAAATAAATTAAATAACATAAATATAAATTAACAAAAAAGATTAAGACCAATGGATATTTGTAAATAGATCAATAATAAGAATATAAATTAATAGAGAGTCAATATGTAACTAGAAATGCTGAAATATTCAAAGAATTAACTATAAGTGGTCACGAGTCCAAAGAATACTCGTAATGTATTTTATAACAATAGTCTGTCTAGTTAAACTTGACTAATTGGTCACAAACTAGATCTAGTTAGTGTGACAAAAAAAACCAATATAAATTAATGTATATGTTTTCCTTTCTTCCTATCTCCTTTATATTTCATGTTATCATCATTTGCTTTAAATGTAGAAGAAGTGTTAATATCTAAGTTCATACAAAAAAAAAATGGTCTTACTAAAACGCTTATTAAAACTTGGTATTTCATTTACTTATGTGTTGGTTACTCAAATGTTAAAACTATTATCTAATCACATGTTAAAGCAAACACTAATATAAGTTAGTTAGCCAGATGATTTAGTTGAGTTGTAGATCTGCCTTCCTTTGACGTCACATTTTGGACTGGAGAAAATAATGAGAGTATAAGTGTCTAATTATGATTGGTTTGGTTGCATGTATTATAAGATTATTTGAGAAAAATTATTTTATGCTTAATCAAAGGAAACTCTTCGAAAATTATTAAGAAAAATGTATTTGCTCATGTTTATTCTTTAGTAAGTCATTTTATGTCAATTAAATATCTGCTCATATACTTTGATGTTCAATTAAAATATGAGAAATAACATTGACAAATTATTCACTTGAGTTAGGCAAGTACATTTGACATAAAGATTTTTAATCTGATTATTTAATAAACCAAATCCTTTTCTTACCATTATTAATCAAATGATATTTATGAAAAAAGTTTAAAATTAATTAAATCAGAATGTATCTCTCCCTTCTTGTAATTTGTGTATTTTTCATACCTAATAAGTTATGTCAATTATTCAGATGTTGATAAGTTACGTCAACTAAATGTTACTTAAAGACCAAATAAACATTAAATGCTACACGAAGTGCATTTAATACATCTATATGTCCTTAAGTGGTTCAATGAAAGCTTGAAGATAAAAATCCTAAGAGAAATTTCTCAGCAATCCCAAAAGGATTTACAGTGACTCTTTTCTCAATTTTCTATTTAGAGTCCTCTCTGATTGTAGAAAATAAGAGAAGTGATTTAGAGTTTTCAAAACACTTTCAATATTCTTATTTATAGCTTTTTGTTCCCTAATCTTCACAAGAATATTGTTTATGTTTATTTAGCAAAATAAAAGAATGTATAAACCTTATATCCATTGAAAGATATTATCCAACCTCACTTCCATATCTATTTATAAAGGTTATAATTTATTGTTATTATTTTAATTTATTTTATTGTCATTAAAACATAGTTAAGAATGGACTCCATAATAATCATAAGGTTTTAACACATGACACTTAAGGATAAAATCAATTTTACAGTTATAAATTAAGGCTAATGATGATTTTTTTTAACATTTAATATATTTTTTGTATTTTCATATTTTTCTAGTTTTATTTTATTCAAAATTATAGAAAATCATTTTAATTCAATAAATACCCAACACTAGTTAAAATTACATTTTGATATGTTTTATCTATAAATAAACTAACTTTATTATTTGCATCAATTTAAATTATTACTTTTACATTAGATGACAATTGAGGATATTTTGCTCACTTTAAATAAAGTTTTTTAAAAAATAATGAATATTTTTATAAAATTATATAAAATATATCTAATTTGATTCTAGGCTTATTTATCCATTTAAATGTTATTTGAGTCCTTAACTCAAAGTTTTAAATTGAATGAAGGAAATCTAAATTTTGAATTTTCTCTCATTTTATCTTTTATTTACTTCTTTATTTATTATTATTTTATTATAAAAACAATTATGATTATTTTAATTAAAAGAAAGGATATCACATGCTTATAAAAGCATATTTTATATTTTGTTGTAATATTTTAATCAAAATAACTTGAGATATATTGGACTTTACTCAAACAATAAGTGCAAAATAGACATGCAAAAGTGATAGTCATGGATCTTTTAGGGCATATAAACATGAAAATAGATAAAGAAATCATTCAATAAATAATAATAAAATTTATTTATCAAGCGCTCCACATTTGAATAGGGTGAGCCTCTTCATACTTAGTACAAACTCTCCAATTATTCTAGACTCTCATGGGAATAAACTCACCGTTCTCATTTTTTACCAATCCTAAACTTCTTCAGAACAACTTATACAAGACTCACCCAACAACTATTAGAAATAAGATAACTAATACCAGTTTGTAATAATTTTGTGAGTTCTTTCTTAGCCATATCCAAAATTAGAGGATTCAACCTCATATGAGGTTGCCTCACTAGTTTAGTCTCTTCCTCTAATATAATCCTATACATGCACATGAAGGTGTTGACAATGTTATTGTTTATGTATTTGATGAAGCCAACTCAAGCCAAATACAAAGGTGACTTGAAGATGAATTAGTATTAGTGTGTGTATTGTCTTGTCATGCACATGCATCATATGTTATTCAAATGAGCTCTAATATTTCTAAGCGATTTTGAAATATAAAACTAGAATTGGACTAACTATCTTTTTCGTAAAAATGATTCACTAAAGTTTTCAACGAATGTTTTTTAAAAATGACAAACTGAACAGTCCTGACAGCAAAGTATTAATCGATTTAAATTTGGTTTCAACTGATTATTTTTAATATAACAATAATAGATTTTAAATCAGTTTTTGATACATATAAGAGCTTTTGAAAAATACATTTGAGTAATCATAAAAGCTTTGAAAACACGAAAAAGCCAAAAATTGAGAGAGAGTTGTGAACTAAGAGTGTTATTGAATCAAAAGTAATCAAGAAAGGAATTCTTAGAGCTCATCTACTATTGTGATTACATTACAATGGTCTTTCTATCTGGTTTTCACTTAAGGAAGTTATTGCAACCTTGTATTTTCATCTATTTTATGATTAGTTAGGTTGCAAAAGTGTTTTTGTTTTTTAATTTCATCGATTGAAGGTGTTTTTGGACTATAATTGTATAGAGTTTACTCTTGTAGGGGTGTAGTATGGTTTTGCATTGTGTTGGCAGTGGTCTTACAGGGTGTAAGATTGTTTCTTTGTTGTATTGTGTGAATATTTATAATCTTTAGTGAAATTTCTTTGCTTGTTGGCAAAGAGACATGATGTAGCTCTTGAGGAAGGGTTAACCAGTATAAATCTTGGTGTTCTTGATTCTTCTATACCCTCATCTTGATTTTCAAATTCAATATTGTCTAATTTTTCTGACTCTACATGTTTTTCAATTAACTATTTCTGAATCTTGATTTATTGTTTCTCATTGTTCTGCACTTAGTGTTTATGTTGATCAAATCTGGTTTGGAATAAGTTTTTGTTTTATGATTGAATTGATACATTTAAACTGATATTGATTACATAAATTTTATGTTGATTGAGTTTTCTAGGTAAGGTCATAATTCAAATAAAATCAATTTGTTGATTATGTGAGTTAATCAATTGTTTCTCTGTGCTACTGATTTGTTGGAAAACTGAAACAAATTATTTTATTGATTTAGTTGATTGTGATATTCTTGCAAGAATTTTTGAGAAATTTCAATTAGCTATTTTGGAAGATTAATTGATTTCACTTTGTTTGAATATTTATCTGAGTAAAATTAACTGATTGTTTATGAAAGTTAATTGATTAAAGTTTTCAAATAAGAATTTTAGAATTTTTTAATTTGTTATTTTTCAATTTTAATTGATTATTATTGCTTGGTGGATTTTTGACAAGAAAAATTCAATTGATTGATTGTTTGTTTGAATTGATTGTTTATCTGTCATGCAGTACTGATTGTTATTCTAATTGATTGTTTCTATGTTTTAATTAATTAATTTTTTGTTGTGTAACTACTAATCTCAGAGTAAACTGTTTCAATTGAAAAGATTCATTCATTCTTTCAATCTTGTTCTTAATCTTTGCAGAAATTTTTGAAAGTTCAATTCACCATACTTATGAACTTGGCTTAAAACTCTTTTCAAGAGGGACTGATATCAGAAATGTCTGGAAGATTCAATCATCTTTTTATCCTTCATTAAATGCAATAGTTCCTCTTTTTAACCAATACCCAAAATAATAAAAATAATCACTATGAGCTTCTTAATATCCTCTAAGTACGCATAGTGCAACTAATCTTGAGGAGGCTTAAGCTCCAATATAAGTGGTTGTAAAATGGAAGGAAAAATCTGGTTGGCATTGCTGAAGTAAAATGTACTTCAACAACATCATAAGCATCTATACTTGTTATAATCAAGCTAGTGCAATCTAATGTTGTTGAAGATACATCTGCATAAAAATAAAATTATCAAAATTTGCAATGTCTACATCAAAATTAAGGTATAAATAAGCAGTACATGTATGAGAGTTAGTGCAAACATAGAGGAGTTTGCATAATTAGCTAAGTCAGGAAAATCAAAATTATAGATAAACTCAACAATATTATCATCATTAATAATGTTAGCTAAAACAAATCAACATGAAAAATAGAATGTCTTAGAAATCTCAAAGATTTTGTATTTGATGAAGTCAAACAAAAAGCAAAATCAGTCAAAGTAAAGACAAAGAAGAGATGAAGGTTTTGTTTTAGTCTTTTTTTTTTTTGTGTGTAGAGGTTCAAATATCAATGGAGACACTCAGAAATCCTAACAAAGTTAATCAGAACTATTTTTGAGAAACATAATTTGAAAATTTTGACTTTGGTAAAAATAAACCGATTTAACAAATTTTAAATCGATTGATTTATACCAACTAACAGGTTAACAAGTAACTGATTTTAAATTTGTTTTAAAAATGAATTGGAATAGTGTTAAATACATGTGGTTTGTATAGTTTTGAACATACACTGAATACAGAGAGAAATTTTAAGAGAATATACAAACTGCTGTGAAAATTTTCAAGAAGAAAATCAAGATTTGCTTTCAAAGAGGATCTTTGATCAAGAAGGTGTTCTTGGGTTGATCTCGCTGTTTTTGAAATTTTTGGATTGTTCATGTATTCTTGGAAAACAGGAAAGAGTTCTGTAATTTCATCTTGAACTTGTTTGTTTCAAATTGATTGTGGAACATCTTAGTTTTATAAGATTCATTCAATTGGGTGTTGGTTGTACTGCTATAGAGGATTATAACTTTCTTGGTGTGTGTGTATGTAGTGGATCTGGTTTGTCGGGTGCAAGGAAGAAGATTACTACATAGTTCTAATTCTTGCAGGGTGCAAGAAAGTGTCTTGATTGTATAAGGTGTACAATTGAGTTTGATTAGTGAATTTTCTTTGCTTGTTGGCAAGGAAGACTGGATGTAGCCCTTGAGGAAGGGTGAATCAGTATAAATCTTATATGTTTGATCTCTCTCTCTAATCTTGATTCTCGAACTGATTTGCTGCATTATGATATCTTCCATGTAAACATAAATAATTATTCTTGAAATAAATCAATTTAATTCTTTGTATTCAACATACTGTGTACTGATTAGTAAATCTGGGTACCGTGCTTATTAAGTTCCTTGATCTGTTCAGTTGAATTCGTGTGATTTCTTTTGTTTCTTGTATTTTACATTAGTAAAAGCAATCATAGGCATAACATTAGTAAAATATTCCATAACTAACATGTCATTTTCAATTTTTTTACTACATATTATAAATAGAATAGTAAATGTTCCTAAATTTTTTTCATTTTCTTTTGTAGAATGTATGGTTATAGTATGGGTCTTGCACTAAATGCAAGCTCGTTTCTTTGGATACTTATTTTCTCCTCTTTTTTTATTCTCCTTGTTTGATTGGATAAATTTTTTAAGAACTTGACATATTTTGAAATATGCTTGATACCTCAAGGAGTGGAATGTTAACCTCTATTTCTTGAATAGATTCAAGATTACATTATTAACCATTATTAACCTAATCAATTTTTTACTTTGAAAACTGATCTATCTCTATGGGAATAAGAGAGTGACTTAGTGATGCTCACATATTGAACTGGTAGTGATGGAGGACCATCGGCTAAAGGATCAACAACTAGAGTTACGATAAGGAGAATACAGGAAAACTGAGACTCAGCTAACCTTAGCAAGTCCAACCTCTTATCATCATGAACCAGACTTCTTTAGTTTATATATTTGTATAGAGTAGAATAGGATTTCGCAGGCCTTGTAGTTGGGCTAACTAAAATAGGTTTTTGGGCTTTTATTTGGACCTAATATTAGGTTTAGACTATGATTTTTAACCAAACTAAGGCTTTAATTAGACTCTCAAAGTTTTAGGCTGATTTCAAGAGGGGGGGG
>Ga0209700_106210_pt1 | contig 18879 bp, 7 predicted proteins | sample SiratroredBW_FD_187528 | JGI IMG/M metagenome (GOLD analysis project Ga0209700, IMG submission 187528) | Root nodule microbial communities of legume samples collected from California, USA - Siratro red BW (SPAdes) (version 2) | ecosystem: Host-associated > Plants > Roots > Nodule | place: USA...
TTTTTTTTTTTTTTTTTCTTACATTTTGAAGTTTCAAATATGCTTTAGATCTAAAGACATGACTTAAGATCTACGTGTTCAGTAAATTTTAGAAAATAGATTAAATTTTTTTTGAGTTACACAGAAGATTTGCCATAATTTGTTTTCAGATCTATAATTTTTATCAAAATACAATAATGTTATTCTTGTGTTTCCAACTATTTGAAAGCACGAGTGAAAAAAAAAAAAAAACTATTGTTTGGGTTAACTACTATTTTACTAAAAGATAATTTATTTCAATTTTTGAGCTTTAAAATATAATTAATGAAAAATTTCGTAAAAAGATATAATAAGATTGATGTTTTATTATAAACACATTTAAGGTTTTTAATAAAATGTGAAATTGATGATTTGATTGTAATTTTAGAAAAATCAATTTTTTTTTTATAAATTTTGGCTAAAAAAAATAATGTAAAAGGTGAAAATTCATAAATAACTTGATATTTGTCTATTAGTTATTACTAGAATTGATGTAATATAAGTATACATCTATGTTTTGAAGTGATGTAATATTCATATATTAGTTGTAATCAATATAATACATATCTAACATATCATATTAAGTATTATTAGAATCGAAGTATTATGTAAATGTTAAATGGATTTAAAGTACAGTTGACATTCATGTTATTAAGACCACCATTTCACATATGATTGTTTACTAGCAGTTAAATTCTTCACTCTTTTACTATTTTCATTTTTAAGGTTCCTATTCTATTGTACTTTATTCTTAATTTCTTAACTATTTATCTCTGTTTCATATTTATTTGAATTTCATTTTGTACACTTTGATTTGTAACTTTCGTGTTCTAAGTTTTGATATTTAAACGTCTATTTTTCTTAAAAATATAAGAAGTTTGATTATTACTAACAATTTTGTAGATTTGAATATTAAATTTCTCGACATGTTATTCAGTTTAGTACAAAATTTTAAAAACATGACGTTGAAAAAACCCTTTCTATGTTTATTATAAGTTCTAATTGATACAAAATGCACTTCACAACCTACATGTAAAGTGACACATCTAGTTAGGCTCTACAATTTATCTAAAAATCTATTTTCCACACCAGTATCTACATGTGTCAATCAACCAATATAATGTGTAAAATAACTTATATAAAATATTTATTCAAAATTATTGATTCTAATTTTTTTTCTTGTTTAGTCTTTAATGAATCTCAACCTATTATGATATATGAATTAAAAAAAAAAAATGTTAGAAAGGGTTGCTATCACTCTTTCTTTATACATAGTTTGACACTCACAACATAAAAGGTTTTAGAGGTTGTTATTTAATTAGATTGCTATTTATGACAGCATGGTTGATTTTTCTTGCAATATCTTTAAAGATTGTATTTAAAATGATAGAGTACTTACGAAAACTAGGCAATTCCTTTTGTTAGGTAAAGATATCTTGTTATTTACTTTCGTCCAGGACTTGTAATTTCTACACACTGTCATAATTTGTCACATATCAATGAGTTCTAAATTTTATATTATTACCTTTGCATTCCACAGTTGAACACACGACACATTTTGAACAGCAACACTGAATCCAAATCGCAAAATTTCACAATATTCAACGAAACACCTTGAGCGAGATTGCAGATGTAGCCACGATAACCCAATTCCAGAAAAAGGTGTTGGTTTATAAAGGGATTTGAGGATTGTTAAACACTATGTTTAATTATATTATATTACACATTTACTGAACAATCAACATTTGCGTATTCGATTAGCATATTTAATTTTAGTATGTGTTTTGCAACATGATGCAAGAGCTATGAAAGAATGATTTTTTTCAATTCAAACATGTACTTACTATCACTTGCGAACAAAAGTTATTATTGGAAATGAACTGGGCCTGCAAGGGGGAGGAAGGTATGGAATATACCGTGAAGTGAACTCTGTATACAAGAGGTTGAAGAGTGGAATTACTGTGACAGGTTTTGGAGAGCTAAATCTTTGCCATCAGCTCAATTTTGTGCACAGAGAGTTCTACTTAATAAATTACCGACTTATGATAAGTTATATCAGAAAAGAGTACATCTCAATAATACTAGGTGTACTATGTGCGAGAATTATGATGATACTTCTAATTACTTATTTTTCATATGTGAGATTACAAGTAAAATTTGAAAAATGATTGATTTGTGGATAGAAGTTCAATTTGTTCACCATCATAAAGCAAAGGTACACTTCCTTGGCTTTGATTTGATATACATGAGCACAAAATGTAACATAGTATGGAGAACAATGTAGATAGCATCTGAGTATTTGGATTCATAAAAGCAATGTTATTTTTAAGAAACATAAGTGCGATGATATGAAGATTTTTACTTTAATTCAAACTAAAACTTGTGCATGGATTAATAGTAATAAACAAGGTTCTCTTACACGAATTGGTGCCTACATCCAACTACATGTCTCAAATCAATGGGATGACAGGAAGTTTCAAGAGCTGCAAAGAGGGATTCTGCAGGAAAGAAAGCTATATGTATAAGATATGCTCCGTTTAGAAGCTGCCATATTATAATCAGGTAACAGAGCTTGTGTATGTAATACTTTTGTTTTGTTTTGTGGTCTTGCACACTATTTTTCAGCTTTATGTTTTATGTTCCAAAGTATCATCAGGCTGCAGGAAGGTATATCTTTTTGCTATGTTTTTGCAGGTATTTTGGACAATATCATGCACAACATTGCCATTTATCTGATACAATACAGCATACTTCATAGTAGATACATTATGGATAGTTAATGATGTCAGCTATAATCATAGCCAGCAGAATTATGTCTTCTTGGAGGTTCACAGTATAACTCTGGTGTATATGCATAATCCAAGTCCTAGGTGCATCAGCAAGGTTAGACCAAAGAGAGGATAAGCAGTAGATGAGTTTTGTGTGCGGCAGCCTGCAAGTGACTAATTCAAATGCAAATATCAAGCCATACACTTTTTGAGGTGCTTATATGATTGGAAGAGCTCACTGCAGCACTTTCAACAACCGATTATACCACTTCAACAACACTGCAAACCATGATCCATTTCTGATTGCATTTTAACACACATATGCAGTGCCATAAATGTTTTCTGCAAAAATACTCTTGTTTGAGCTTTGGTTTGTGGTTTTGATGCTTGTACACTAACAGGTGAAGTAGCAATGCAGGGCAATATGCAGGGATGCATGAAATCTTTGGTCCATAGTACATAGGAACCAATGTTTTATTTTACTTTTTTAAAGGGTTGAGATGATAACACTAAGATTAATATATGTTAGGGTAAAAGAAAAGTGTAAAGAAAATATGCAAAATAAAAAATTTTGAAACTTTATTTTTAAAAATATTTTTTTCCTCTTTCTCTCTAACTAAAGGTAAAAAAGACAATTGCCATTTTTATATATATTATTTTCTCTAACATAAAAAAAGAAATAAAGAGCTTTCAATTGTAGGGCACAAAAACTCATGCAAAGACTCACCCAAGAAATTTGCTAGGACATGTGTAAGAAAAAAGTCTCAAACAACCACATGCTATGCAAGCCTATGGCTATCATAGTACAGTTAGCTATTGGCATTTCACACTTTTGTGATCCATGCCTGCAATATTCATTAAAGTCAGCTTGCTGCTCATCACAAAAAAATGGCACAGTTAACTGTATACAAGAAATGAAAAGAAAAGCAAACTGAAGCACGTTGTCATGATGTTAAGTAGTGTTAAATATTCATTTTCCTCTTCATATACATCAGTTTATATGAAGTATAATATACATATTGGATCAAAGTTTTACACCAACTACATAATACAGACCAAGGAAAATACTGTCTAAAAAAGAAGAGTTAGTTCCCAACAAGACAGTATAACATCTTATATATCTGTAATATGAATGCTTCAGCTACGTCTCTTTTCATCCAAATCGCAGCTATATATATACTACATCTAATGGTCCATGATTAATCAGTAATCAATGCTTTTTTTATGACTGGTTAATTGGATAAAAATTGGCCAACATGAACGAACGTTGGTCCCAAAAACTTAATTAATCTGAAGTAACATCTCGATCATTAACTAGCGAAAAAGATTTACCATATCTGTGGAGCATTAAATGTAATGTGCCCTTAATTACCTTTCTACTAGATAAATAACTCTCTAAAAAGAGAGTCTGGACAGGGTCTGAATTGGTGGTTTTGACACTAAACTGGTATACGTTTTCTCCTTAAATTGTTAGATACGTGTGTCTTAATTTATCAGTAATATAATCATACTTTCTTTAAAGGGTGAAGAAATGGAGATATATACAACTGAAAAATGTAGCAAAACTAAGCACCTGATCTCATGGAAGGATCCTCAGGTCCGAGGAAAGAGGAATGGAGTAAATTTGAAGATGAGTTTTCAAAACATGCATGCAAATTTATTTGGAGGGAAAAATGGTACCATGTTTATCATGGAGAGTACGTAGGTGTAACACTGTAAGTGTCTTTTCTTGTAGCAAAAAACTGTAGTAGCACATTTTTGTTCTGTTCAGCTATTTTTGTGTACGATTGCCTGCATAATTTTACTTCAGTATTGATCATATTTGATTTTAACAGGGTATCCTTGTTAGATCCTGTCATGTTTAGATTGATGACTCTTTTGATGTCTTCGACCTTCATATTTCAAACTAGTATACCATAAGATGCATTTTCCTTGGAGAATTTTAACTATATCAGAGTCATTTTGTACTACACCCTACATGCATATGTTAGTTATTTAATATATAACATGTTCATCTAATAATTTGAAATTATAGAATCAGTAAAACTTAAAGGGGTCTAAATGAAAATTAGACACCCTGCAATTCATCATATTTTATATTCTTTCTTCTTCCTGCATCCAAATGAAGCAAAAATAAGTCCCTAACAACAACTGCATAAAAGTTATGCTTGATGACTGGTAATTATCATACTTCCATTTAAGATAGATCAGAAATCTCAACGTTTATCCTTTTGCCTATTTCTTTCGTTTTTGATAAAAGAATATGAAAGGCGAAAAAATATAAATATTATTTTTAATTCGTTATTTATACCATTCTACTTCCGTAACAAAATACGAGACACGCACTTCATAAAGCACAATCTGTCTCTCCAAACAAATTATAGTAAATAATAAACCTAAATAAAATATATCCTTGGAACATTAACAAACTCATTCTATTAAATGGATCCGGGAACTATTTTTGCTTAATAGCTTTATAAGTTTATTTTATATGGGCTTGAATATTCCTGGGACTCAATTTTTGAAAAAAAAATAATTATGTAGAAAACACAGAATCTGTATAAAACTTAATAAGTATTAGATTAATTAATTATTTAATTTTGATATGTGTTTTGCAACATGCTGTGTTATTATATATGTCTTTACACTTAAACATGTACTGACTTTGAAACTTATGTATACTGATGTTATTCTTGTAAAAAGGTGGACTTTTATAGGCACAAAGGTTATGCTTAGTAGGGGTGTGAAGACCATTTTTGGAGAAGAGAAACATTTAAAACTTAAATCGAAAAGGAAGTTTAAAAAAAAAAAATTAATTTTGGGATGTAAATATTTTTCTTCATTTTTGTCACTTTTCTTCCGTTTAAGATAAGATTATATTAATTATTTCTTTATCGACAAAGAATAAATAAATATTAATTGAAGTATTTGCAGGATACTCCAATTTTTATATAAAAAGTTTATGGTATACATGTTTAAGATTATAATAATTGTATTTTATAAAAAATTCTTCTTTTGTTTTCTTTTTATTTTCTTTTCTCTTGTCTAAACATAAAATAAAAATAATAATTAAAGAGATTAAATATTCGTGCTAAAAGACTTACCCGGGGAAATTTTCCAAGACATATGACTAGTCTTGAAGTCACTCATCTCTACGATAAGCACTGTTAAATATTGATTTCCTTTTCAAAATCAGTTTATATATTAAGCACAATAGTTATTTTGGATTAATGTGTTATACCTATAATATACAGTCAAATCAACAAACACAAAAATGGAAGATACCCAAAAAAAAGAGTTGGTTCTATAAGATAGTACAATAACTTGTATATACAGTGTTACTATCTCGATCTTCTTTGTCTACGTCACTTTTCATCCTAAAATCGCAATTATCCACAACATCCAATGTCCATGACAATGGTTGAATTAATAATAAGATTAGATAAAATTTGAAGATGGGTAAATTGGTTTCAAAATTAATCAATACTAGTCAATTCAAAAAATTAAATGATAACATTGATCATTATCGCTAAGTAAATTTACCATACATGTGGAGCATTAAATGTAATATACGTATTTTAGTATAGTGAAAACTTCCTAATAAGGGGTCTGGTTTGGTGGTTTTTGAGACTAGGCGTAGTATACGTTTTCGCCATAAATAAATTGTTAGATACGCGTGTCTCGATAAATATCCTATATAGTGCTACTTACTTTAAAGAGACGAAGGAATAGAAATATATTGAACTGAACAAATTATATACAGAAAGTAAGCTCAGTTATAATTAATTGTGGCTATAGTGCAAGCCATGGAAGAATTACCAGGTATATTGTACTCCGTAAATGTTTTTTTAATCGCATAATTTGTTAAAGTATTTTTTATTGTGTAAAGATTGAATCATGTTAAATACTATGATTTATATAATTGTTTGCTTAAAAAAATGGAAGAATTATCAGGTTTGAGAAAAGGAGCATGGAGTAAATTTGAAGATGAACTTCTCAAAGCATGTATTGATCATTACGGGGAAGGAAAATGGCACCTTGTTCCTCAGAGAGCAGGTCCACTTCTATTTATTTTATCATTGTTCGTTCATTGCCTGTGGTTGAAAATGATTCAATCATATAACTGAGACATCCTCATAAAAGTTAATGAACATTTTATGATTTTATGAGTTAAATGTTGTTGTGTTTGGTACGTAGGGTTGAACAGATGCAGGAAGAGTTGTAGATTGAGATGGTTGAACTATTTGAAACCAAATATCAAGCGAGGAGATTTTAGTGAAGATGAGGTTGATTTGATTATCAGATTGCATAAACTTTTGGGAAACAGGTTTGTATGTGTGTTATATTCTACTCATTAAATCACACTCATTAGTAATATGACGTATATTTCATATTTGAAATATCAAGTTCGTCTTTGAGTGTATTAAAAGAATAAGTTGATTTGTATATGATGATGTAAAGGAGTTATTCAGATATTCAAAAGACGACCAAATAAACCAATAATTTTTTCGAGATAGATACTACAATATTCTCAAACACATTCTTTTCTAAACACACTTATTTTATAACTATCTCTTATAATTTTTGAGATTTTAATAAAATTTAAATCGAACCATGAAGTTATGTTAAGAGAATGTATTAAAAATTGTGTCGGTGGCACTATTTGTTTTTATACATTAGTTTGAAAATGACAGCACAAATGCTGTGTCCATGTTATTTAATTAGATTGCTATTTATGACAACTATGTAGAGTTACATTGAATTACTTTAAATATGTATTTTAAATGATAGAGTAGGAATGAAAATTAAAGTCATAACATTGCATAAAAGAGATATAATACTTTGAATATCAAATATTATTATTTTGTATTATGAAATAGATGTTTTTACTTATGAATATGAAAATATGAGCACCCTTATATAATTGTGAACGCAGGTGGTCCCTGATTGCAGGAAGACTTCCAGGAAGAACTTCAAATGATGTGAAGAATTTCTGGAGCACCTACACACGACGTAAATTACACTCTCACAACAAAGATTACAAACAAAACCAATTAACACTGAAACCCCATCAAGTTATAAAGCCTGTGCCTCTAGCTTTATCCAAAACTTGCCCTAAGTTACTACAAGGGAAATCTATAAATAGTTCCAAAGTTGGTGTTAGCGAAGAAGCTGCAAGTTCTTCGTCATGGTCTGGGAATTGGTGGGAAACACTGTTAGATGCGAAGGGAGAGAATATTACAGTGAACAACACATGCTTCTTCGGAGAGGAAGATGGAGTGTTTGAACTACGGAATCAAGAACTTACTTCAATTGCTTCTGACTTTCTTACAGAAGGTCAAACTTGGACTGATATGTTTCTTGACCTAGGAATTAATTAGTATATATATGTTTAATTAGTATCTATGATAATCAAACAATTATCTATGTTTAATGTTTAGTTTTAATTTTTTATTCTAATTTAATAATTAATAAACTTTTTTCGTATTAATCTATTTTTAATAATTTTATTATATATATATATATATATATATATATATATATATATATAAGTATAACATAAGATATTATTAAAATGATAATAAGTATAACATAAGATTAGTAAATATATTTTAAATGAAATATATTAAATATTATGTAATAACTTGTGTATGAAATCATTTATAAAAGTAAAAAGGTATCTAATAATTTAATTAATTAAATTAGCTATGGTCAAATTCCTATAAATAAAAATGTACTAAATTGTATTGTCATGTTTTAATATATTTTTTAAATTTTATAAAACAATGTTACTAGGGATGGCTTCAATCTTATTAGCCAGATTATTTATTGGGTACATGGTTCCAATTGGTGGTCTTGAGAAGAAGCACTAAATGAGTGATATTTATATTATTTATTAAATTGTTAGATAGACGTGTCTCAATAATATGCAAAGGGTTGGAAAATCTGCTACTTATCAACATGACTATATATTAATACAACTTTTTACAATTTTGTTTTATAAAACATATCTCAATAGATATACAATATTCTTAATAGAGAAATATGTAATGGGATCTAGATTGGTGGTTTTGAGACTAAGCATGACCTATTTTCTCATCAAATAGTTAATACGATGTATTGATATATATGTTAAATATTCTATGGATATTAATTTATAAACTACGATTTTTTTATATTGTTATATTTTAACATAGTTTTCTAAATATATGTTTCAATTTATAAAAATGTATTTTTATCCTAATTTTACAAAAATACACCTCAATAGACATTACTAGCGATCTTGAAAGAGGTCTTATCAAATGGTTGTTTTTGTTTTAATGTATATAGGCTAACCCGTCAAAATCTATCACCCACAAATGTTTATGTAATATCTGTATTAGAAAAATGCTTTAGCTGGTGTAGATGGATAATTTTAATAAGTGTAAGAACAAAAATTTTAATAAAGATAAATTTTGAATGAATAAATGGCATTTATTAAATAATTTATACTTATTTATTTTGTTAGAAAATTTATTTTTTAACAATTCTCTATAAAAGTAAAGTATAATTAGAATATTATTACATCGAGATAATATAATTTTGAGAAGATTGTGTGGAGAATATTTAGTTAAACATCTAGATGAATAGTTTATTTTATATTAAAGATTCAATCTACTTTCTTTTTCACTTTTGAATTATTGTCTAAGAAAGAATGAGGTTGGAATACGTTTTCTCCATAAATTGTTAGATACGTGTGTCTCAGTAAGTATGGTGGCTAATGGTACTTACTGTAAAGGGATGAAGGAATTGAGATGTTAAGAAGTGAAGAAATTATAGGGAGAAAGCTGAGTTATAATTATTTCTGGTCATGGAAGGATCATCAAGTGTGAGAATGGAGTAATTTTGGAAGATGAACATCTCAAAGCATGAGTGCATCCTCATAAAATCTATTTATAAGAAGAATATTATTTGATAAATTCTAATAATTTATTCAGTTTATCATTGAATCTTACTGATAAATGAAAATCAACTAAAATAATTTTAAAAAACACTATCAGAATCTACTTTAGGGACGGATTAATGGAGTTTCCTTTGAATTTTTTTTTATTCAGTACTTTTAATATATATTTATTAAAGGATTATTTTAATTTTGAAATTTAAACATGTAAATAGTATTATTTTATTATAAAAGTATAATTATATTATAGAGATAATTGTATTTTTTTTATCTTTTCTCGATAAAATACTAAACTATATAAATTTTAAATTTTTAGTGTAACATTGCTAGCATAAATTAAGTAGTTATACAGGCATATTAATCTAATAATATTTACAAATTTCTTCAAATATATTAATTCAAAATAAAAAGAATGGAAAACATATAAAAGTATAAATATTTGGATAATTTCCTATATTTGTTTGCTATGTTACTTAGCATCTTAGGTTAATGACTGAAAAGATGACTACATCAAAAAGTTCCAATTTTCTACTTAAAGCCTACCTTTCCATACTTTTAAAAGCGTTTGTCCTAAAACTCAAAAACGTTAGAAAAGTCTAAATTTTATCCTTAAAAGAACTCTTCATAGACCAAATTTATCACCACGAACTAAACTATAAAATGTTTATTTGTTTAACTTTGATCTCATATTCAACCATAAAACTATCTATAGCAAGAAAACAGTAATTAGTTCTTTGAAAGAAGAAGTAAAACTTATTCAAAATCAAAATTTCATCTGATTAAATTATTTATATCTTTGATATTCTTATATATATGTATTATAATAGAAGAAAGAATAACAACAGAAATATAGAGAAAAGTCAAAAGTTATATATTATGATAGGGAGATAAAATGTTTTATATAAATGAAGAAAAAATTTTGTTTTTTTATATATATAATCTTTATAACTTTTAATAATAAATATTCATTATCTTTTTCATCTAGTTTTACTTCTTTAAATTTATAAAACAAGTACTTACATTTAATAATTTTTTCTTTCATCAATAATAATAATTATTCTAAAAATTATAAATGATTTTAGTTAATAAAGTATTACATCAATAATCTCTTTATATTCATCTTTTTCAATCAAATACAAGATTTACAACTAACATTTTGAGACACGTTCATAAATATTTCATTATTTTCGATAGCCATTTTTTTCTCCTTATTTTCTTATGTTTCTCGTATTATTTTTGTTTTTTTTTTTCTTACATTTTGAAGTTTCAAATATGCTTTAGATCTAAAGACATGACTTAAGATCTACGTGTTCAGTAAATTTTAGAAAATAGATTAAATTTTTTTTGAGTTACACAGAAGATTTGCCATAATTTGTTTTCAGATCTATAATTTTTATCAAAATACAATAATGTTATTCTTGTGTTTCCAACTATTTGAAAGCACGAGTGAAAAAAAAAAAAAAACTATTGTTTGGGTTAACTACTATTTTACTAAAAGATAATTTATTTCAATTTTTGAGCTTTAAAATATAATTAATGAAAAATTTCGTAAAAAGATATAATAAGATTGATGTTTTATTATAAACACATTTAAGGTTTTTAATAAAATGTGAAATTGATGATTTGATTGTAATTTTAGAAAAATCAATTTTTTTTTTATAAATTTTGGCTAAAAAAAATAATGTAAAAGGTGAAAATTCATAAATAACTTGATATTTGTCTATTAGTTATTACTAGAATTGATGTAATATAAGTATACATCTATGTTTTGAAGTGATGTAATATTCATATATTAGTTGTAATCAATATAATACATATCTAACATATCATATTAAGTATTATTAGAATCGAAGTATTATGTAAATGTTAAATGGATTTAAAGTACAGTTGACATTCATGTTATTAAGACCACCATTTCACATATGATTGTTTACTAGCAGTTAAATTCTTCACTCTTTTACTATTTTCATTTTTAAGGTTCCTATTCTATTGTACTTTATTCTTAATTTCTTAACTATTTATCTCTGTTTCATATTTATTTGAATTTCATTTTGTACACTTTGATTTGTAACTTTCGTGTTCTAAGTTTTGATATTTAAACGTCTATTTTTCTTAAAAATATAAGAAGTTTGATTATTACTAACAATTTTGTAGATTTGAATATTAAATTTCTCGACATGTTATTCAGTTTAGTACAAAATTTTAAAAACATGACGTTGAAAAAACCCTTTCTATGTTTATTATAAGTTCTAATTGATACAAAATGCACTTCACAACCTACATGTAAAGTGACACATCTAGTTAGGCTCTACAATTTATCTAAAAATCTATTTTCCACACCAGTATCTACATGTGTCAATCAACCAATATAATGTGTAAAATAACTTATATAAAATATTTATTCAAAATTATTGATTCTAATTTTTTTTCTTGTTTAGTCTTTAATGAATCTCAACCTATTATGATATATGAATTAAAAAAAAAAAATGTTAGAAAGGGTTGCTATCACTCTTTCTTTATACATAGTTTGACACTCACAACATAAAAGGTTTTAGAGGTTGTTATTTAATTAGATTGCTATTTATGACAGCATGGTTGATTTTTCTTGCAATATCTTTAAAGATTGTATTTAAAATGATAGAGTACTTACGAAAACTAGGCAATTCCTTTTGTTAGGTAAAGATATCTTGTTATTTACTTTCGTCCAGGACTTGTAATTTCTACACACTGTCATAATTTGTCACATATCAATGAGTTCTAAATTTTATATTATTACCTTTGTATTCCACAGTTGAACACATGACACATTTTGAACAGCAACACTGAATCCAAATCGCAAAATTTCACAATTTTTTCAGTTGTACGTAATACTTTTGTTTTGTTTTGTAGTCGTGCACACTATTTTTTCAGCTTTATGTTTTATGTTCCAAAGTAACATCAGGCTGCAGGAAGGTAGATTATTTTGCTATGTTTTTGCAGGTATTTTGGACAATATCATGCACTTAACATTGCCATTTATCTGATACAGCACAGCTTACTTCATAGCAGTTACATTCTGGATGATTAATGATGTCAGCTATAATCATAGCACAGCAGCAGAATTATGTCTTCTTGGAGGTTTACACTATAACTCTGCTCTGCATAATCCAAGTCCTAGGTGCATCAGCAAGGTTAGGCCAAAGAGAGGATGAGCTTTGTGTGCGGCAGCTGCAAGTGACTAATTCAAAAGGAGAAGTAGCAATGCAGGAATGCATGAAATCTTTGGTTCACAGTACATTTAAAAGGGTTGAAACACCATTTTGTACTCTCATTCTACATATTCTTTATTATTTGTAAAAAAAAAGATGGAAATGAACTTTCAAAAACACTAAAATGAGTATATGTTAGGGTAAAAGAAAAGAAAATGAAGGTAAAGAAAATATGCAAATATAAAATTTTGAAACTTTATTCTTAAAAGTATTTTTTTCCGCTTTCTCTCTAACTAAAGGTAAAAACTACAATTGCCATTTTTATATATATTATTTTCTCTAACATAAAAAAAGAAATAAAGAGCTTTCACTTGAAGTGCACAAAAACTCATGCAAAGACTCACCCAGGAAATTTGCTAGGACATGTGTATGAAAAAGTCTCAAACAACCGTATGTTATGCAAGCTCTATAGCTATCATAGCACAGTTAGCTATTGGCATTTCACACTTCTTGTGATCTACGCCTGCAATATTCATTAAATTCAGCTTGCTCATCACAAAAAAATGGCACAGTTAACTATATACAAGAAATGAAAAGAAAAGCAAACTTAAGCACGTTGTCATGATGTTAAATAGTGTTAAATATTCATTTTCCTATTCATATACAAGAGTTTATATCAAGTACAATATACGTATTGGATCAAAATTTTACGCCAATTACACAATACAGACCAAGGAAAATACTGTCTAAAAAAGAAGAGTTAGTTCCCAACAAGACAGTATAACATCTTAAATATTTGTAATATGAATGCTTCAGCTACGTCTCTTTTCATCCAAATCGCAGCTATATATATACGACATCTAATGGTCCATGATGATTGGCCCATTAATCAGTAATCGATATTTTTTGAAGACTGGTTAATTGGATAAAAATTGGTCAAAATGAACGGACATTGGTCCCAAAAACTTAATTAATCTGAAGTAACATCTCGATCATTAATTAGCGAAATAGATTTACCATAACCTGGAGCATTAAATGTAATGTACCCTTATTTACCATTCTATTAGATAAAGAACTCTCTATAACAGAGTCTGGACATACGTTTTGACACTAAACTGGGATACGTTTTCTCCTTAAATTGTTAGATACGTGTGTCTCAATTTATAACCAATACGACGATACTTTCTTTATAGGGATGAAGAAATGGAGATATATAGATTCCTAACAATATACAACTGAAAAATGTAGCAGAACTAAGCACCTGATCTCATGGAAGGATCCTCAGGTCCGAGGAAAGAGGCATGGAGTAAATTTAAAGATGAGTTTTTCAAAACATGCATGCAAATTTATTTGGAGGGGAAAATGGCACCATGTTTATCATGGAGAGTACGTAGGTGTAACACTGTAAGTGTTCTTTCTTCTAGCAAAAAACTGTAGTAGCACATTTTTGTTTTGTTCAACTATTTTTGTTTACGATTGCCTGCATAATTTTACTTCAGTATTGATATTATTTGATTTTAATAAGGTATCCTTGTTAGATCCCGTGATATTTAGATTGTGACTCTTTTTGATGTCTTCTACCTTTATATTTCAAACTAGTATATATACCTTAAGATGCATTTTCCTTGGAGAATTTTAACTATATGAGAGTCATTTTGTACTACACACTACATGTAAATGTTGGTTATTATATATAACATGTTCATCTAATAATTTGACCCTAAACCCTAAAATTATAGAATCAACAAAACTTAAAGGGGTCTAAATAAAAATTAGACACACTGAAATTCATCATATTATATATTCTTTCTTCTTCCTGCATCCAAATGAAGCAAAAATAAGTCTCTAACAACAACTGCAGCAAAGGATAAAAGTTATACTTGATGACTGGTAATTACTAAGTTATTATCAGATCATACTTCCATTTAAGATAGATCATAAATCTCAACGTTTATCCTTTCGTTTTTGATAAAAGAATATAAAAGACGAAACAATGCAATTACTATTTTCAATCATTCTACTTCCATAACAAAATAAATAAGAGACACGCACTTTATACAATACGTATCTGTCTCTCCAAACAAATTATAGTAATAGTAAACCTAAATAACGTATCCTTGAAAACTCGTTCTATTATATGGATCGGGAACTATTTTTGCTTAATAGCTTTATAAGTTCATTTTATATGGGTTTGAATATTCTTGGGACTCAATTTTTTGAAAAAAAATAATTATTCAAAAAACACAGAATCTGCATAAAATTAAATAAGCATTAGATTTGATATGTACTGTTTTGCAACATGATATGTGTTTACATTTAAACATATACTAACTTTGAAACTTAAGTATACTGATGTTATTCTCGTAAAGAAGTGGACTTTTATAGGCACAAAGGTGGCAAAAGCACAAAAAAGGTGCAATCTTTTTCCTTTTTTACGAAAAATGGATAAGTCGTGTCATGCCACAAGGCACGACTTCTTCACTTAAAGTCGTGTCACGTTGGCACGACTTCAATGTAAAAGAATGAACTGAAATCGTGTCATGTTGGCACGACTTCAGTGTAAAAAAACGAACTGAAGTCGTGCCAACGTGACACGACTTTGGTGGAAAAAAAATTTTATACTGAAATCGTGCTACGTTGGCACGACTTCAGTTCATTTTTTTACACTGAAATCGTATCAACGTGGCACGACTTCAGTTCAATTTTTTTTTTTAATTTCGCGTCTTCTTAATGTCGTATCACGATGACACGACTTATTCATTTAAAGTCGTGTCTCCGTGGCACGACTTCTCATTTTCGTAAAAAAAATTTATACCAATTTGGTAAAAACGGAAAAAAATTGCACCTGTATGATACTTTTGCCCACAAAGGTTATGCTTAGTAGGGTGTGAAGACAATTTTTGGAGAAGAGAAACATTTAAAATTTAAATTGAAAGGATGTTTTAAAAAATTATATTATTTTATTTTTGAGAGTAAATATTTTTCTTCGTTTTTTTCACTTTTCCTTCAGCTTAAGATTACAATAATTGTAATTTATACAAATTTATTTTCTTTTCTCGTGTCTAAACATAAAATAAAAATAATAATTAAAGAGATTACAAAATATTCGGGGGGAAATTTTCTAAGACAATAGTCTTTAAGTTGCTCATGTCTACGATAAGCAGTGTTAAATATTCATTTCCTTTTCAAAATCAGTTTATATTAAGCACAATAGTTATTTTGGATTAAAGTTTTATACCTGTAACATAATGTCAAATCAACAAACACAAAAAAAGAAGATACCTAAAAGAAGAGTTGGTTCTACAAGATAGTACAATAACTTGTATATATAGTTTTCCAATCTCGATCTTCTTTGTCCACGTCATTTTTCATCCTAATCGCAATTATCCACAATATCTAATGTCCATGACAATCGTTGAATTGATCATAAGATTAGATAAAAATTTTAAAGATGGGTCGATTGGCTTCAAAATTAATCAATACTACCAGACATTGTCAATTCAAAAATTAAATAATAACATTCACAAAGTAAATTTACCATAGCATTAAATGTAATGTACGTATTTTAGTAGAGAGAAAACTCCCCAATGAAGGTCTAGTTTGGTGGTTTTGAGACTAAGTAGGGTACGTTTTCGCCATAATTAAATTGTTAGATACCCGTGTCTCAATAAATATCCTATCAGGTGGTACTTCCTTTATTATATACATAAAAGAAAGTAAGCTGAGTTATAATTAATTCTGGCCTCCAGGGCAAGCCATGGAAGAATCATCAGGTAAACGTCTCTTCACTAAATGTGTTTTCGGGTCGCAAAAGTTTAATAAAAATTGTATAAGGGTTGGAATATTCCAAATATTTTTATTTATATAATTATTTAGTAGAAAGATAAAAGAATTATCAGGTTTGAGAAAAGGAGCATGGAGTAAATTTGAAGATGAACTTCTCAAAGCATGCGTTGATGTTTATGGGGAAGGAAAATGGCACCTTGTCCCCCAGAGAGCAGGTGCACATCTATTTATTTTATCATATTTTGTTCATTGCCTGTGGTTGAAAATGATTTAATCATATAACTGAGACATCTTCATAAAAGTTAATAAACATTTTATGATTTTATGAGTCAAATGTTGGTGTGTTTAGGGTTGAACAGATGCAGGAAGAGTTGTAGACTGAGATGGTTGAATTATTTGAAGCCAAATATCAAGCGAGGAGATTTTAGTGAAGACGAGGTTGATTTGATGATCAGATTGCACAAACTTTTGGGAAACAGGTTTGTATGTGTGTTACATTCTACTCAGTAAATCACACTCATTAGTAGAGATACCTCTTTGAGAAATATGACGTATATTTGATTATTATCCAAAAGCAAGTTTCTTTTTTAGTGTATTAAAAAAGTAAGTTGGAGTTATTCATATTCGACCAAGTAAACGAATAATTTTTTCGATACGTATTTTCTAAACACACTTATTTTATAACTATCACTTATCATTTTTGAGATTTTTAATAAATTTGAAACTATCAAGTTATGTTGAAAGAATGTATAAAAAATTATGTTGGTGGCACTATTTGTTTTATACATTAGTTTGAAAATGACAGCATAAATGTTGTGTCCATGTTAATTAATTAGATTGCTATTTATGACAACAATGTTGAGTTACGTTGAATTACTTTAAAATATGCATTTTAAATGATAGAGTACGAATGAAAATTAAAGTCATAACATTGCATAAAAGAGATATAATACTTTGATTATCAAATATTATTATTTTGTATTATGAAATAGATGTTTTTACTTATGAATATGAAAATATCAGCACCCTTATATAGTTGTGAACGCAGGTGGTCCCTGATTGCAGGAAGACTTCCAGGAAGAACTTCAAATGATGTGAAGAATTTCTGGAGCACCTACACACGACGTAAATTACACTCTCACAACAAAGATTACAAACAAAACCAATCAACACTGAAACCCCATCAAGTTATAAAGCCTGTGCCTCTAGCGTTATCAAAAACTTGCCCTAAGTTACTACAAGGGAAATCTATAAATAGTTCCAAAGTTGGTGTTAGTGAAGAAGCTGCAAGTTCTTCGTCATGGTCTGGGAATTGGTGGGAAACACTGTTAGATGCGAAGGGAGAGAATATTAATGTGAACAACACATGCTTCTTCGGAGAGGAAGATGGAGTGTTTCAACTACGGAACGAAAAACTTACTTCAATTGCTTCTGACTTTCTTACAGAAGGTCAAACTTGGAGCGATATGTTTCTTGACCTAGCAATTAATTAGTATATATATATATATATATATATATATATATATATTAATTAATATATATATATATATATATCATTATTTATAAAGAATGTAAAAAAATTATATAGATTTAATTATATTTAATTACCCATTCTATAAGGTCAATCAAACAATATTTGCCTCCTCCTATCACTTTACCCTTTAGAAGAAACAATTACTACAATTGTTTGATTAAAATCCAAAGTCTAAAATAAACTTCTCCCATAAGATAAGAAAAAAATAACATGTCAAAATTAGCATAAATTTTTTTAAGACAGTTAAATAAATTTAATATTTCCAAAAAAATGATTTTAATTTGTTATAATTTATGAGAGAGATTATTTTTTTCTAACTTTTGTTTACTTTATTCGAACTTTCTAAGATAAAAATTATAAGATAGACTTTTATTTTTTATTCTTAGAATAAAATAAATAGAAAGAAGTTTCATTCATCTAATTAATAAATTTATAGTTTCGTATAAGTTTAAATAGAAAAAAAAATGAAGAAGTTTTATAGGGTAGGCGGTAAATAAAAAAGAGCCCTCAGGTAACAATACTTGAATACTTTATTTTATTTAATATAACATAAAATTTGCATAAACTTTTAATTGTTTTAATATTTAAATTTATATGAACAGTTATAATTTAATTACTATATAAATAAGTTACTTATAAATTACG
>Ga0209700_106211_pt1 | contig 18872 bp, 11 predicted proteins | sample SiratroredBW_FD_187528 | JGI IMG/M metagenome (GOLD analysis project Ga0209700, IMG submission 187528) | Root nodule microbial communities of legume samples collected from California, USA - Siratro red BW (SPAdes) (version 2) | ecosystem: Host-associated > Plants > Roots > Nodule | place: USA...
TATGAGCCCGATCGGAATAAACTGTTCGGAACAGTTAGGTGGTATATGACAGGTGCACACCTCTTGATGTCTAACTCAATGCACGGGTCTTCCGGAAGTAGAGAGTCTAGTGTCTTTGTTTGTGAGTCAGTGTATGTATGATGTGAGATGAATTATGAAAGATTGAATTGTTATTGTTTTGTTGAGATAGAAATTCAATTTATGAAAATATATATTGTTTTGAAAACTCTCTAGCTTACTCTTCTTTTTGTGTGTTGTTTGTTTTGTTTTTAAAACTGCGATGATCGTGTATATTACACGGGAGCAGAGGATTTGACAGGTGGTGGGAGTCCCCAGTAAACTGATGGAGAAGCTTTGTTTTATTTTATTTTATTTGTAATTTTTACGAAAATATTTTTATTAGATCTTTTGTGGAGAAGTATATTTTTAAATACATTATGAATGTATTGATTTTTATATTAAGGTTTATTATATAATTCTTATCCAATAAAGTTCCTATTATATGAAAAATATGGAATGTTACAAATCATATATATGAGAATTTATTTACAGTTTCAAGAATAAGAGCGGAGTCTATGACGAGATATTAGAAAAATGGACTATATGTATATATTAAATACAATTTATAACATCGAATTATTTTTAGTTTAGACTGGGTTAATTTATCATATTCTTAAATATTTATATTTTCGTATTATTAGTTATATTAATCTAGTTATTTATTTCACAATTTTATGTTCTATCATTTTTTTTATTTAAATTTATTTACTTATTTTTTTTAGCATTCGTGTACAGATATCAAACTAGTTGGTAAAACAAATAAAACTTTTTTGCTAAAACTTTTTATTTTTGGAAAAATGTTTTTATTTCACATGTTTTTGTTAAACTTTACTTTGGTCCCGTTATTTTCAATTGATGAATCATCTGTCTTTAACTTCTGAAAATATGTAAATTTAGTGTTTTTTTATATTTTTAAATTCTATATTTCAGTGACATTGCTTTTACTGGAATGAAACTAAATTTATACATTTTTTAAAGTGTATTTCAAGGAATCATAAATTTAGTTTATTTAAAATTTCAGAAACCAAAAACATGCATTTTTGTTTATTTTATATTAATTCTCAATTAAATGTATGTACTATATTCTGGTGTGTTGACGACTTATATTGTGCTAATGCGACAGATAACGACATCGTAATAATGGATTCAAGTTTTACCTTCTGATAATAGAGCAAGACCACATGAATTGAAACTAAAAATTAAAAATTATAAAAAGGCTAATTTACAAGCCAAAACCTAATTTATTCAGAAAACTATATATAATTGTTGTGCTTCTGAATTTTTCTAGGACCTTCGTTGTGAACATATTAAAAAATATCCTTTCTAACCACATAACTGACAAAGGAAGGTTTGTTTTTTTGCCTTCTACTCTAGATGTGCTTCCATTCCCAGTCCCTTTCATCATCGATGTTCACTGTTGATACCTGCAACGAATCAAAATATCCATTATTTGCAAAATCCAAGCACAAAGTTAAGAAAAAGTATCGCCGGAAATCCAAAACTCACAATCTTATTGGCCCGTCTGAAGTGACCTGGCATGTGCACATGCCGCAAACTATCTTATCCTCTCATACCAAACCAACACTTCACTGCATAAATTCATTACACTCACATTCCAGCTTCAATCAATTGAGTGGAACATTCCAAAACAACAGAACCATTTTACAATTTTCTCTCTCTCTCAAGTTCCAATGGCTCTCCAGGCTGCTTCTTTGGCTTCTGTTTCTTGCTCTGTTGCCAAAGAGGTTTGCTTCATTCTGTCAATTAGCATATCTTCTTGGTCTTTTTTTTTCCTTTATCAGCAAAAGGCTTTATCTTCTTGGTGTCTACACTTTTCCCTTTTCTTGTGCTATTTGAAGAGAAAACATATACTAAAGCTTTGGGAAATGTGCTTTTGTTCTTTCAGGGAACGTCTGGCATGTCTCTGAGGAACACCACAATATTTGGTGCTTCATTGACAGCCGCTCTCAAAGCGGACTTCAGCTCTCCCTCATTTTCATGCAAAGTAATTCCTGTAACATAATTTTACTTCACTGTCTAATTTTTCATTACATTTAATTAAGTATACAACTTCAGGAAAAATGTTACTAACCTTTTAACATAATATGCTGAACATAACGTGAATGTAAAATATAAACACCCTTTGATATAACTTTGTAATGATTTTAATATATTGTTTATTATCGTACGACATCATGAAAGTCTTATTGATAATCTTATTCTTTACTATTATTGTTTGAATTTCATATCACTCTTACTACTCAATTTATTTACTGATGTGCTGGAACAAAACTTGTTACTGCCATTATTCCTGAAAGATTACATTTCACGTAACGTTTTTCTTTCTTGTTTTAGTTTTCATGGAATATGCATGATGTTATGGTTTCTTATTCATAATATTGGTATACTTGGTCAAAAACACAGCATAATTTAATTTCAACTTTACTCATAATCAGAGGGAATTCAAGCAAAAAATTTTCCCTTTAAGGGTCGAATCAGTGGCAACAACAACCCCAGGAGTCACAAAGGCTTCACCAGAAGGTAAGAAAACTCTGAGGAAAGGAAGTGTTGTTATCACTGGGGCTTCCTCTGGATTGGGCTTGGCCACTGCTAAGGCTTTGGCTGAGACAGGAAAGTGGCATGTAATAATGGCTTGTAGGGATTTCCTCAAAGCTGAAAGGGCTGCAAAAGCTGCTGGCATTGCTAAAGAAAACTACACTGTCATGCATTTGGACCTTGCCTCCCTTGATAGTGTCAGACAATTTGTGGACAACTTCAGGCAATCAGGCAGGCCACTGGATGTGCTTGTTTGCAATGCTGCAGTTTACTTGCCAACTGCTAGTGAACCTACATACACTGCTGATGGCTTTGAACTCAGTGTTGGAACAAACCATCTGGGGCATTTCCTGCTTTCGCGCCTATTGCTTGAGGACTTTAACAAATCAGATTACCCTTCTAAGAGGTTGATCATTGTTGGCTCAATTACAGGTATAATTCATCAACATTTTGATCAATAGAAATGCTTGCAACGTACTATCTGAGATGCATTCGTTAATAATGCAGTTTTGTAATGAAACTGTACCTACTCACATGTTTACCAGATTCTAATAAATAAGAATTATGATGATAAATAAGAATTATACTGATTGATAATAAAGATTATCATAAATATATAATCAATTCTCATAAAATAAATATATTGAACGAGATCAAAATGAGATCAGATTACGATGAATATGGTAAAAATATACGGGCAAGTACGTAAACTAATTCTAGTAAATAGGAAACAGAGTGATATTCATTCGAATTTCACGGAATATTGAAGACTTAAGAGTGTGTCATGGAGTATACTGTTGACATGCCTCTTACCAGAGAAACCTATTAGTATCATACTTTTTGACACGTTTATAGGAGTAGGATCCACGTGAACATTACCGATGATAAAGAATGTTTTGTGGTTATTCTCTTGTTAGCCATTATTTTAATGAAGGCTTTTGAGATTGATATTGGTGCTGAGGATTCTGTTAACCAAACAGGGAACACCAACACCTTGGCCGGAAATGTGCCACCGAAGGCCAACCTTGGTGACTTGAGGGGACTAGCTGGAGGCTTGAATGGACTAAACACTTCAGCCATGATAGATGGAGGATCCTTTGATGGCGCAAAGGCGTACAAGGACAGCAAAGTCTGCAATATGCTAACCATGCAAGAATTCCACAGAAGATACCATGAAGAAACTGGAATCACATTTGCATCCCTCTACCCGGGTTGCATTGCCACAACAGGCTTGTTCAGAGAACACATTCCCTTATTCAGACTTCTCTTCCCTCCATTCCAAAAGTACGTAACCAAGGGCTTTGTCTCAGAAGATGAATCAGGAAAGAGGCTTGCGCAGGTAGTAGAAATGACCAATGCATACTTCTGTGTGTTGGAATGAGCTTTTGAATAGTCCTTGTGTCTCACATTTGAACTGTTTTAACCTTGTACAGGTTGTGAGTGACCCAAGCCTAACAAAATCAGGCGTTTACTGGAGCTGGAACAAGGCCTCTGCTTCATTTGAAAACCAATTGTCACAAGAGGCGAGTGATGCAGATAAGGCTCGCAAGGTTTGGGAGATCAGTGAGAAACTTGTTGGATTGGCTTAAGTGGCATCTTGACAGCTTCCAATATCTCTTGATTGAGGGGCATTTGTCATAGAGTTCAATAACATCTCACAAGAGTTTAGTTTAGACCTTTTTCTGATTCTTTTTCTAGTGGTTAACTTCTCTTGTCTTGATGACTACCCTCCATCAGTCCTTCGAATGTTTCAGAGTGCACATTGCTTAGTTCAGCATTTGGACCTTCTACCCCTTCATCTTTTTTTGATACATTTTTATTAAGTTAATACTTAATAGAAATTTACCAGAACTCCCAAGTGAATTGGCTAAATGTATTAATAATTTAATCATTATTTTTAAAACACATTAAATGTTGTCAAGAATTGCCTTTCAATTATTTACATTATAGCATTTTATGGTTTTGTCATACTTTTATGTAAACTTTAATCATTTTAGGTATTTTTATTTTACTTTCTCTTATTAATAACTTACATTTTTTTATATTTCTTTTACTAATTTCTTGCCAATTTAAAATAAATATTGTTTCAAATAATATCTTTATTTGTAAACATGTTTTGAGCATCAATATTTAATTTTTAATAATTTAATACGTAAACCCATACCAAAGAATTTATAGAGAATGAAAAAAAGAAGTATTGTCTTTCTAAATACTTATTGAATTATGTTTGCTTTTATTGACAAAATTCATCAAAACAATATGACATAATTATTATAAACGTAATTTTTAAGAACCAAAAAGCCATTTTGACCCTTGCATGCTTGTCAACCTTGAAATTGGATGCACACATGACACCACTTCTATCCAATGCACAGGCATTGTGAAACATACACCGTGCATTTGTAGCCTACCATGATCGTTTTGATTTCCTTTCAATGCACGGCTACAAATGAAAATTTCGTATATGTACTTAAAATGAGTCGTCAAACTTATTTTTATTTGCATAAACTATTACCATTTGTAGGTATCAAAATTGAGTTTATAATAATAGGTATTAAAACGACATCTATTAATCATGTATATTAATTGTTCCATCAACTGAGGTGAATTTTACGTCCAAAACAAAATTATAGTGTACGAAAGATAATCCTTTTATGATCTAGAGATTGTATAAATATGCACCATCAAGAATAGTCCAAGTAGGGGGCTCAGTTCAACTGTTAAAAATTCACAGCTCACATAAACTAACACTTTCCACAACCATATTCAATTGTAGATGTTTTTGTTATTTTTTTAATATTTAATACTAGATCATTAATAATAACTAAGTTTCATTTAAATTCGACACCGAAATACATTGTAGGAAAGGTATAAATATAGGACATTGGGGTATGGAAAAAACATCTTCTATTTGGGATAGCTAAAAGCGATAAAAAACCTCATCAACTAGAATAAATTGGTGTCCACCGTGGGACAAGTAAACTTTTCCTACTCACACTTTGAGAGAAAACCTTGAGAGAAAAAATCTTGAGAGGAAAACACGAGAGAAAAACCCTGAGTGAAACACCTCTGTGAGAAACCCTTTGAAGATAAGAAACAATAGGCAACCTACAACCATTGGAGGGAATGGCGACTCACCAACTCTTCAGCAAATTCTGGAGACTATGACTGAATTGCAACGGGGTAACGAAGAATTCAGGAAGCGATCGAAAAACCGAGAGAGAGAAAGGGAAGAAGCCTACACTAAGCAAGAGCGTATGAGAGAAGAAGCAGATAGGCACATCATCAGATGGAGGAAGCTTTAAATCTTATGAAGAGCTTAAGAAAGCCAATGAAGAACTACAACAAATATTGAGAGGACGACCCGTCATTCCGAACTCGGGGACTTCTCAGGTGCCTCTATTGAATGTTGATCCCAAACCTTTCACGCAAAAAAACATGGCAAAGCTAGCCACCACATTTCATGGTTCCGAAGATGGCTCCCTACTCGGGATCAAGAGATCTCGAAACACATCTTAAGGCTTTCGGAGCTCTAACGTCGTCCGTTGGAAGATGTCCTAGGCACTCTCACTGGAACGAAACTATAATAGTTCAATAGAATCCCAGATGGTACCGTAGATTCATTCCATACTTTCTCCCAATTGTCCCTACAACAATTTGTAGCAAATCAAGTGAAACTCCCAAAGTTGGCGGACCTGTTTGATATACACCAAAAAGAGGGAGAGCCGCTCTAGGGCTTTCTCAACCAATTTTGTGAGATTATGGTAAAAATAGATCCTCAAAATGAGGAGATGTTCGTTAAAGCTTTTGTAAAGGGACTCTGGGCTAATTCCTTTAGGGGATAAGGTCGAGACCATGGCAGAAGTGCACCGAAGAGCAACCACCCACATGGAGGCGGAATAGGTAATGAAATAAAAAAGAGTTGAAGAACGGTGCTCACTCGACAAATCTCAATCTTGCGAGGATGCGCCGAGAAAAGATACAGCCCGTCCAACATTTTGAAGAGATGAGCATCGCTACGTACCATATGCGGCCACAACACCTAGTCAGGGGAGGCGCGATTTGCAGCAAGAACAGGAACTCTTGGTACTAACTTTAACGCATCAAAGAAAGAGATTTTGAAAGACCTACAAGTGACTGCTAGACTGAGGTTTCCTGTTCCCACCGATAGGGTACTCGGTTTTCACCATAAATTGTGGTGCGATTTTCATCAAGCAAAAGGGCACAACACCAATAATTGCTACACTCGGGCTACGCAACTTGCAAAACTAGCGCAAGACGGCCTCATCAACAAATATTTACAACAATCATAGAGAGTGTAAAGGGATGCGACACAAGACGATACGACAGGAGAGCAACACAAAAGACCCACTATGGAGATCTCAACACTCTTGTTGGAGGCTTTGCAGGGGGGAGTAACGAACTTGACAAGGAAAAGGTACTCTCGGGCCATACTTACCGTGACAAAAGCACGAAGTGGCAGGCATAACCTTCTTGGTGTTGGAACTAGCTGATGTGGCACCACATGAAGATGACCCTATTGTCCTATCAGTAGTGTTGGCAGGGCGAAATGTCCACCGAGTGTTTATTGACCGAGGCAGCTCTGCAGACATTATGTTCTAAGACACTTTTGTGGGGCTGCAGATAACAAAAGAGCAGTTACAAAGGTATGATGGAGTCCTGGTGGGATTTTCGGGTGAACATGTCGAAGTTAGAGGATGCATGAAGCTAAGGACTATGTTCACTGACGGAACTATAGCCCCGAACCATTATGGTAAAGTACATGGTGGTAAATGCACCTTCCTCTTACAATTTACTTTTGGGATGCCCAAGTAGGAGTGGTGTTATCAACATCGAATATGAAGATGAAGTTCCCCACGACAGACGGGAGGGTGGTCATCATGAAGGTAGATCAAAAGGTGGCCCAAAAGTGCTACGAAATCAACTTGTGCAACCAGAGAGGGTCATACGCCCTCCCATTAACTTGGTAAACTAACATCCTAAAAACTGAGGTCGAGCCACCATACAAGGATCACAACCCAAAACCCATGGGAGGAATCAAAGAAGTAGAGTTACCTGAGGGCAGAACGTTGAAAATCAGAGTCAAGTTAAGTGAGAGAGAACAAGAGAACCTGCTCTCAGTCTTGTCGAAGTATATTGATGCTTTGGCATGGACTCTATCTGTCATGCCGAGAATAGATCCAGATTTTGTGCCACTGTTTAAACCTAGATTCGAATGCTAAACCGGTCAAATAAAGAAGGAGGAAGGTAAATGAAGAGAGGAGGGAGGCAATACGCGAGGAAACCCAAAAACAAATTAAGGCCAATCATATTTGGGACATACAATATTGGAATGGCTGGCTGACATGGTGATGGTAAAGAAATCCAGCAACAATCAGGCTGAATATGAAGCTTTGATAACAAGTATGATATTGGCAAAAGAATGGGGTGTGCGCAAATGACGGCCAAAAGTCACTCGCAGCTCATAATTGGTCAAGTGTTGGGCACCTACTTTACAAAGGACCCCCATTTGGCAAAATACCTTAGCTACATGCAATACTTAGCTAATGCTTTTGATTCATTTGAATTAACACATGTACCCAGGGAGCAGAATACCTGAGCCAATTTACTCTCAAAATTGGCTAGTTTGGCAAACGGGGGAAATTGGTCAGTGATACAGGAAACTTTAAGAACACCAAGAGTCTCTATTGGAACTGAAAATGAAGAAATTGCAAATGTTTTTGCGTTAGAAGGTAGGAAAGATTACACTTGGATTATGCCTTATGTGTGCTACTTAGCAAAGGGTGAGTTACCTAAAGATTCGAGAGAAGCTAGGGAGGTTAGAAAGAACTCAGAGTGGTACCTCATGATTGATGGGTATTTATTTCGGCATGGGTTTACTCACGTCCAGTACGTATATCATCAAAAGATCATTTAACACGTCTACATGTTTCATTTGATGAGGCCTTTTAGTATGACCATGTGTTATAGAATCATTTAGTTAATCTTCTATTGGTGGATCATCTATCATGCTAATTCTAATAACAGGTAAAAGCTATAATAAGTTTATTATATTTCTTGCAAAATCCAATTCAGTTATCTTTGTTGTGTATTGATTCATCTTTCACTAAAATAACTTTGTCCAAACTTCAATTAATTATTTCCAAAGAAAAATCAAAAGATAATCAAACTTTTGAAGAATGAGATTATGAAAAATGGAAATAGCTTTTGAACCAGTTAATACTTCAGTATAATGTACATCAGTTGCAGTTTAATTGATAGCTTACACATAAATTTTTAAAACAATTTAAAATATTTTCCATGATAAGGTTCTCTTGAAACTCCAATTTGAGGAGATCTAAAGATGTTGTTAATTGGATCTGAATTTATCTATTTTGAGTAAATTGCTTACCAAGTTAAAGTTCAATTCAAACCACTGAAAGGATTATGTCTCTACAAAACTTAAATTTCTTATGAAAACATGGATGGAGAAGAAGTTTTAAGTAAAGGGTAGAAAGGGCATAAATAAGTTTAAGAGAGTAAATATATTCAAACATTTAATGCTAGGATAAACTAGGATAAAACCTCATCATTTACCATTGCCACGTCAGAATATTACGACAATGCTTGCACCTTTGCGAAATTAGCCAAAGTAAAACTAAGCCTTAGAATCCAACTGAATCATAACTAAACAATTGAATTAAAACCACATGAGTACACAATTTGCATGAGAAAAACAGTAAGAGAAATAGTGAAAAGAAAGAGAGAAATAAGAAATTTGCTCCAATCTTCAAAGGTAAGGGAAACAAGATATATATATATATATATATATATATATAGTCAAGATCCTCAAGTCGTACAAAAGAGCCTCAGCCCGTGTATCGTGCTAGTTTTGTTGGTGCCCAAAAAGGATGGAAAATGTAAAATGTGTTGTGACTACCTGCAGTCAATAACATCACTATTAAATATAGACACCTGATCCCTACACTTGATGATATGCTTGATGAATTGCATGGGTCCATATTGTTTTCCAAAATTGACTTAAAAAATGGATATCACCAAATTAGAGTCATGAGGGTGATGAGTGGAAAACCACTTTTAAGACCAAATTTGGACTATACGAATGGTTGGTGATTCCTTTTGGGCTCACTAATGCACCTCACACTTTCATGAGGCTTATGAATCATGTCCAAACATGTTCTTTCTTGGTTTGAACTACTATCTTGGTTAATCTATTCTTTTTTATATCTCAAATAACACCTATCAGTTTTTAATTAAATTGATTATTTGAGAGAAAATGAATTTTTGAAAATTAATATTATTTAGAGATAAATTTAAAGTAAAATTCTAATTGAAAGATAAAATTTGATTTTTGATAAAGAAAAATTTGATTTTCAATAGAGATAAAACTTTATTTTTAATAAAGATATAATTTAATTTTTGATAGAGATATTCATTTTTTATAAAGATAAAATTTAATATTTGATAAAGACTGAATGTACTTGTCTTTACATTTCCACAACATTAATTTTAAAATAAAGATCTACACAATAACACAGCTTATTTTGTATCAGATTTAATATATTAGTTTTATCTTTTATAATTTTGTTTTTTATCTTTTTGCCTTGAGATCCAATAAAAACAAAAAAGATATGGTTCATGTAATATATGTTGATTTCACACGCACCAAATTTAAGTATTCACAACATTGTTGTGATATTATACATTTAAAGTATTCACATAACATTATTTAATATTTTGATCATCTTTTGAAGTACTTTGTGCATATTGTTTTTGTCTTTCATTAGATTTATTTGTTCTTATCTTTTGATTGTTCACTACAATAATACTGGATTCAAATCAACAAGTGATATTTCTGCAAACATTAGATATCTACACCATTTGATATATGTTTCACGCTTTTACAACATTAGATAAAAATTACAAATTTGTACTGGTTACGTTTTTTGTTTTTGTTTAATAAATATTCAACACAAATTCAATACAAAAAGTTGAGATTGAAATTGGAATTCAGGTATCAGAATCTTACGAAAAAATAGAAACAAGCTACATGTGTTACGAAAAATAGAAACAAGTTACATGTGTTGGCTCTAGCATCTATAGATAGGATCGAGAGAAGCACGACGAGTAGTACCAAAGAAAACCAAATACTTATGCTATGTTTGGTTGAGAGAGTGGATTTGAGATGATAGTGTGTGGAAAGTTAGGTTGTTTGGATTAAGGGATTTGAGTGGAAAGTTTGAGATAGATATTTTAATTTTTTTAATTAAAAAATTGTAATATGTTATTTTTATTATTATTTTATAAATTTTTTGTAATATCCTAGAAAATAGCTATAAAATAAAAACTAACCTGGAATTTAGTTTTAGAGATAAATAAGATAACACCTGAATATTTTTTTTAACAATAAAGTTGTTTAAGTAAATAAAATTAGTTATTCATTTTTTATTTTTATAATAACAACCACCAACTATCTTTAAAAAGATGTTATGTTTTATTCTTATAAAAACTACCAACTCTCTCTTTCTTTAAGAAGATATATAGTTTCATTCTTATGAAAATCACCATCTCTCAAACAATTTCTCTTTACATAGGTTATCAGATTGACAATCAGAGGACACCCTTAGATTCCTGGCGTTGAGTAGAGAGAAGTGTCCGATCAAATAGAGGTAAGGGAAGCTAGTTTGACTGTTTTTAATGAATATTGTAATTATTTTTTTATTAAATATGAATTGGATGAATTTGAATTAAATTGAATGAATGTTTATGTATGATATAATGTAGTATCAATGTTTGTGAATTATGTGGTGTGTGATCGAGACATAGTATCTTTAGGAAAGGAGATACCCGTGTTGAGATTATTAGGATGTGCATTGTTTGGAGATTTGATCTATCTAAGGAGGTATCTTGACTCTACTGGTACATTGGATTCATATAGATGAAGTTTACCAGTTAGTAAAGAGTCGAAGGAGGTTCATATGGTCATGTCCGAGGTTTGAAATATGAGTTGATCGGAATAGGACATATGGATTAACCCTGTGCATATGGGAATTGTATACGAGGTTTGAAATATGAGCCTAATCGGAACAGACTGTATCCGAGGTTTGAAATATGAGCCCGATCGGAACATATGGATGGTATATGACAGGTGCACACCTCTGAGTCTAACTCAATGCACGAGTCTTTCGGAAGTAGAAAGCCTAGTGTCTTTGTATGTGAGTTAGTATATTATGATATGAGATGAATTAAGAAAGCTTGATTTTTTCATGTTTGATTGAGATAGAAATTTAATTTATGAAAATACATTATTTAAAACTCTCTAGTTTACCCTTCTTTTTGTGTGTTGTTTGTTTTTTTTTAAAACTGCAATGATTGTGTATTACACGTGAGCAGATGATTTGACAAGTGGTGTGAGTCCCAAGTGAATTGTTGGAGAAGCTTTATTTTATTTTATTTTATTTGTAATTTTACGAAGATATTTTCATTAAATCTTATTTGGAGAAATATATTTTGAAATACATGATGAATGTATGGATTTTTATATTCAAGTTTATTATATAATTTTATGCAATAAAGTTTCTATTATATGAAAAATATAGGATGTTATACTTTTATTTTTGTTAATATTTTTATTGTTATTTTATAATCTTCTTAAATTTATTATTATTTTAATAACAATATTTAATATTAATAAGTATTATTATATTAATTAATATAATTAATTATCTTTATTTTATTATAATATAAATATTAATAAGTTAATTATTTAAAAAATAAGAAAGCATTCTCTCTCCTCCCCCGTAAATCTCTCCTGTAATGCGAGAGAGGGAACTGTAAATTTTTTTTGTAAGTTTATCATTTTTTATTATTATTTTATTCATTGAATTCGTAACTTTTCCATAAGAGAGAACCACCTGAAAACCAAAATGAAAAGATTTTATGTCTTTCTTAGTTACAAAATGTGCTTCAAGTACGATATGTATGACGCAAGTTGTAATTAGTATTATGTTCGAATAAATCATTGTTGAAAATGAGATAGATTCGGATTTCATACAACAAAGCAATAGATAGATCTACAAACGGAAGAGGTGAAAGTGAGATTGTCTCAACTTTCTTCTTTGTGACTGCAAAGTTATAATTAAGGTGAAAGGGAGAGGTGGAGGTTGAAAGAAATAGAAGTGAGTGCAGTGAGGCTAAGTGTTTTAAACTCAACCCTGAACAACACAATCCTACTCAAGTTTGCCGACTCTAGCAATGCCTCCACTCACCACCACACTCTTCCTCATAGAATCACTCGCTCTAGTCAACTTTTACACCAACAAAATCACAACGTTAACTCAAGTTTCAGGAATATTACTGCCACCATAATGAGGCAAACAAGGTATCATGACAGATGTATTGTCATAGAGGACAGATTGGGTAAAACTGTAACTCTTGTTAAAGTTTATTACAAAATTAAAAACACAAACACAAACACAAATGATGCAGACAATGAAAGAGTATTCACCATAAATAGTGTGAGATCCTTCAGTGCAACAAGACAAACCCTACATTGAAGCTTCAAATCCACCACGAACGCAAATCAAACACAATGAATAAACAAAATCCACTCTCAGAAACTTCAAATATACTTAAACAAAAGGAAAACAAACATTTAAGACAAAGAATACACTGCGTAAACATTTAAAACCAACATTTCTCACCGGGTTCTCTCGCCAATGGTAATCGACCTTCCTCTCCTTCTAATAAACTCCGATTACAATGAAACGTGGAGCTTAGGGCACACAAATCATTCTTATGCACGTTCTAGTGGTAGAGCTTTAGGGTCTTTAGGAAAGGGCACAAGAGAGGAGAGGAAAGTTGCATTCTCAAACATATCAAACACATTCTAAAATTTTAATTTTAAAAGAATTCTTTTATTAGAGTCGGTATCTAAAATCCGTATGTAACAGATGACTTTATTTACCTACTGATCCAATTATCATTACATACGGAACCTATCCTCAGAAATTCTTTCCCGTCCCAACACGTGAGCTTTATGTACAGATTTTACATACGCTCACACCAAACTAATTCAATGTTACATACGGAAAAATTCGTATGCAACTCAGTTTTACATATGAATAAAGTTCTGTATGTAAAATTCGTACTTAATTTTCAATATGTAATAACTAAGTTTCTTGTAGTGTATTAATGATGAGTTGATCTTATAAATCTAATAAACTCTAAAAGAGAAGTTATGCACACTTATTTTCCTCCATTTTGAAATTTAATGTCCAGTTAGTTGAGAAAATAATGTATTAAGATTGTTGATATGATTGCTCAAAGATAATGCTTTACTCATTCAAAGAGTATAAAGTCTCCTTTTTAGGAATATTCTACCACTATTAGAAATAAGACTTTTAACATCAATTGTTTCCGACATTCTACTTAACACCGATGTAGATCCCACTTAATAGAGTACGCCCCAGTGACATTAATCAAAGAATAAAGAGGACAAAGAGCCAGATGAGAATTAAGAGCTTTCTAGAAGATTGTGCCCATCTCATCCTATTTGGGCTTTTAATCAGCTGCTCGGGCCCAAATACAAATATGAAGAAATCCCTTTGGAGAAAATAGAGTACTAAGGAGAAGTCCACTAATTTGTATAAATTGTTTAGAATAGTTTAGAATAATTTGGGCCTTGTATTTGGGCCAAGTAGAATAAATTTGGGCTTTGTATTTTTGGGTCATGTAGTGTAAGTTTGGACCTTGAGGTCCATAAATAATGTTGGGCTTGATCAAGGAGTCCAAGTAGCACAAGGAGAGCTTGTGCCACTTGTCACCACCTTGTGAGAGCCTTGCTAGGGTTAGAAGCTTGTCTTATAAGCTAGAGTTTCTAGACTTAGCTTCTCCCATACCCTACCTAGATAACTTGTATGGTAAGCTAAGTAGCTCATCCTTTATTCTATAAATAAGAGGTCTAGGAACCTCTCTTGTAGACTTGATTTGAGTAATGAAATGCTGCCAAATTTTCAACACATTGCCTCAAGTTTCACATTGAGTTTCTTCTCTTAGAAGCTAGAAGCTCTCTCTTGAAGGTTGGCCTAACCTCCTTCAAGGCTTTCACTATCTTCTTCACCCAAACTGTATCAAACTTCCCTTGCACGCTTCCTTCCATGGTGAATTCCTCCACATCCATGCTTCCGCATCATGAGGAGCTCCTTCCATCCAATGTGTTCGGTGCAAATGGCTTGAACATGTTCTTCATCCATTGGAGTGTGAGCTACAAGCTAAAGCACCAAGGAGCCTCTCCATCACCACCAATGTAAAATGTGGGATATGTGTTACATTAGCTTGAAAATCGATGAAATATATGCAAATATTATAATGGTTTATGAATATCAATGTAGGGAAAATTACTAACCTGGAATCCAGTTGAGCAATTTGCTTCACAATGACACAATGAACGTAGTGGAAAATAATGGTATAAAGGAAGAGGGTAGCTAAGTGGTGACACACAATTATTACAATGAGACAAAAGACAACATTTGATGGATGCAAATACTATATACTGGATAGTAGAGAACGAAAGCTTATGAAGGAGTTGTGGAGGTGATGACACAACTTGTTGTGTTGCAATAATGAAGGTTTGTTGTGTTATGGTGGTAGAGATGAAGCAAAGAGTGTAGCTTGGTAGAGATGAAGAAAAAGAAAAAAAAAATGCAAGGAAAAGAAAAAGAAGTGACGTAAAAAGAGTGTGAGAGTGAAAGTGAGGGCGCATACCAATTGAAAGACCATATTAAAAAAAGTGATTTCGAAATTGAGAGAAGAGGTTGAAGAGAGAAAAGAGTAAGTGTTGATAAATGTTGTAAGAATTATAGTTGAAACTAAAGGCAAGGGAGGTTTTTTCTATAATTTATTATTTTTGTTATAATTTCTTTTATATTATTGTAAGGATTAGAAAAAAAAAGAATTAAGAATTTTGGAAGGAGAAAAGTATTTTAAGGACATGTGATGTTGAGTACTCTAAGATTAATATGGAATGTAAGGAAGTTTTTTTTTCTATTGTTTTGGTCATGAATGTGTTATACAATAGTTGGAATTAAAAAAAAAAAATTAAGGTGAAACGGTATTTTGATAACGTGTGATGTTTTGAGTTCAAAGAGTGATGTAGAATATAAGAAATATTTATTTAATGTAGGAAGAAATTTTGGATTGACGTTTTATAATATCTTAAAAAATATGATTCAAAATATTAGAAGAATAAATTTATACTGATGTTAGACAAATTTAAAAAGAATGCAATTTTTATAAATATTTGTTCATTGATGTAGATATTTAATTAATATTGATATTCTTTTTTATTTGATGGTGTAAAAATTCCTAATGAAGATATTTTGATTTTGATATACTAAACGATATATATATATATATATATGGTTGATTCTTTTAGGATTTTATTTTATAAGTATGAAATCACTTGATGTTTTGAATAAGATTATTCTATGACTTAAGTATATAAACACTGGACTAAGGAATGGGTGTCGAAAAAAATTCAATAAACGAGTAGTTTAGAAGGAAATTATTTGTACTAGGTCCCGTAATGTGTGCTAGTTGGGTCTAAGTCATCAATTGTTAAATGGTACAATACTTTACGAAAAAAATATTTATAGAATATACAGTAAACTTGATCATATATATATATATATATATTATTTGCATAATTTCTTATGGTGAATCAATTATATTTTATTTAGAACTAAGAAATTAACTTTGTTACAACTTTTTTAAGAAAATAAATTATGTTGTAACATAAATAATATTTATTATTTGTTGTATCTAAATTTTCTATTCATTGTATCTTCTTATTTGTTTTGTTATCATGAATTTATTATTTTTTAATGGTAATGGAATTAAATTATTATTGTTTATTATGAATTTATTGTTGTAAATTATTATTATTATTATTATTATTATTATTATTATTATTAAGTGTTATTAATATTGTTAATATAAATATTATTATTATTATAAAGGTTTTTTATTTTTAGAAATTGTTTTTGCAGTATATTATTATTTCTTTTAAAGTAAAAATGTATTAGTTTACGTTTATTCTTGTTGAGCTCTATTTTTGTTTTTTATGAAATTTAAATTATATTGTTTATGAATATTATTAGTATATATGAAATTTTTAGAAAAAGGAATTGAAGATAAATTTACTTTCTAATGGTTGAGATATTTTAAGTATGAATATTTGAGGCTTAAGTTTTAAATACTTCTTAAATTTGAGTATTTTTAATAGAGTATATTAATGACATTAATTCACATTATTTGTTTACTTTCATTGTGTTTCTAATTACTTGTAGAGATTGTATGAGTTTCAAATTCAATCAAATATTCTACACATATATCTTCATATTTTTTACAAAAATAATTTTCTACAATTCTTACTTGATTTTAAGGCAAATATCCTTTAAATATTTTACAATATCTCTTGTTACAGATGTAGAAAGAAGATATATCCAAGTTAATATGTATAAAGATAGAAATAATTGATAATTACAAAAAAAAAATCGAGAATTAAATTTTAGCTGATTTTATAAAGAAAGAAGATTATAAATAGAGATAGGAGAAGGCATGGACAACACCATCACATAACATAAACCCTAGTTTCATGTCCTTTTGTAATTCTTTTTGTTTTCATCTTTATCGTGGAAGACTAAACCTTTTTGGGTTGATTCTCTTATGATTTTACAATGAATTCTAAGGTTTCACTCCAATAAAGTTTTGTTCTTTACCTCTCTATAATAATAATTGTGTTTTATTGTTGGTCTTTTTGAAATCTATTTTTTGAAAAAATAATAATTTTTGAATGCTTGTTGAGAATTTAGCTATTTTTCCTCAATTAGAGTTCTTGTTTATTTTGCTTAGTCTTGATCAATTTCTTGTACGCTTACTCAAGAGATAAAAGATATCTGACATTTTTACCTCACTAGTATTTTTTTATTTTTATTTACTTCAATAGCACTATTTATTTTTTATTTCCCTCAATAACACTCTTTATTATTTAATTTCTGAAATAACACTCTTATGTTTTCTGTAATAACACTCTTTTTTTTTTTTACTTTTTTTTATCCCACTAGCATCTTTTTATTTTTCATTTTCCTCAATAGCACTATTTATTCTTTAATTCATGAAATATTCTTTATTAATTTTTATTTTTTTTACACTGAAATAACACGCTTTTATACTTTTTTTACTTCACTAACACCTCTTTACTTTTTATTTCTTTCAATAAACATCTTTACTCTTTAATTCTTAAAATAACATTCTTTTTTATTTTTTTTATAGTAAAGTAACACTTTTTTATTTTTTATATTTTTTTTTAGTTTTTATTTTTTTTACAATCAGTACATTAATTATGATTATTGTTATTGTTTTATTTTTTTTATGATTTTGTTATTGTATTTTATTATAATAATTTACTAGTTGTATTTTTGTATTAAAATTGATATTGGAAGAAAAAAAATTATAATAAATTATAAAATAGTTATTTGAATTAAAATTTGTATTTTCATTTGTTAAAAAAATATCTAAATATTTTTATCTTTATCAAAATTTATTTTATTTTTGCCATTAATTATTTAGATATCTTTTTTACAAACTAAAAATACAAATTTTAATTTAAACAATAATTTATAATTTATTATATTTTTTTCCTCCAATATCAATTTTAATATAAAAATATAATCACAAAATTATTATAATTTATTATGCCAATTTTAAATTTATTATAAAATATAAAACAAAATAATTATCATTTTTTCCTATTATAATTAATTAGTTAAAAAACTTTTAAAATATTTCATTTAATTTTTTGTATTATTTTTTAAAATTTTAATTTAATTTTTTTATATTATTTTTATCTTAATTTTAATAAACTAATAATCACAATTTTTAATAACTATTCCAGAAAAAAAAAACTTTTTTTCCTAATTAGCACCTCTTTATTTTTTATTTCCCTCAATAGCACTCTTTATTTTTTATTTTTCTCAATAGCACTTTTTATTCTTTAAGTCCTAAAATATCACTCTTTTGTTTTTTTTTTTTTTTTTTTGACATTTCTTCCCGATTATCATCTTTTTGTTTTTATTTCCCTCTATAACACTCTTTATTTTTTATTTCTCTCGTTAGCACTCTTTATTGTAATAGAACTTTTTTTGTAATAGTTATTAAAAATGGAGATTATTAGT
>Ga0209700_106212_pt1 | contig 18871 bp, 9 predicted proteins | sample SiratroredBW_FD_187528 | JGI IMG/M metagenome (GOLD analysis project Ga0209700, IMG submission 187528) | Root nodule microbial communities of legume samples collected from California, USA - Siratro red BW (SPAdes) (version 2) | ecosystem: Host-associated > Plants > Roots > Nodule | place: USA...
TTAATTATTATTTAAATTTATTATAGGTTTAGATTATTATATGCATTTCTTTATAATATTTACGTGAGTATATTTTGTATTGAATATTTAAGAATTATAGATGCGTTTTATTATTATAATTAATTTTAAATTAAAAATATTTAAGAATTTAGAAAACATTATTTAGTTGAATAATTTTTATTAAAATGAATTTAATTTTGTATTAAATTTTATTTAAATTTGTTATAAGTTTAGGTTATTATATATGTTTTTCATAATATTTATGTGTGAGATTATTATTTTGTTAGGTGTCAGGAGTTATAATAAACTTTTACATGAATGAAATTAATTTTATACTAAATATTATTTATGTTTGTTATAGATTTAAGTTAAAACATATATTTTTTTTACAGTATTTACGTGTTGCAGTCTTTTTAATATAGGGTAAATAGTAATTATAAGAATTAATTTTGAATAATTTAAAAAATTATTGCGTGTATAATTTAATTGAATTAAAAATATTTAAAAGGTTAAAAAGAATCTTAATTTAGTTGAATAATATTTTATACGAAATAATTATTCATAATTCAAAAAATTATTATATGTATAATTTAATTAAATTAGAAATATTAAGAACTAAGAAACATTTTTTTATTTAATTCAATAATTTTTAATTTATATGACTGTAATTTTGTATTAAATTTTATTTAAGTTTATTATAAGTTTATGTTATTATATAGATTTTTGACTCTATTGACGTGCCATTATTTTTTGTATGTATTAAATTTTATTTAAGTTTATTATAAGTTTATGTTATTATATAGATTTTTGACTCTATTGACGTGCCATTATTTTTTGTATAAGATAATTAGTAATTATAAGTGCATTTGTAATTAATTTAGAATAATTTAAAAGTTTGTTATACAGGTTATTAAATTGAATTAAACATATTAAAGAATTGAAAACAATATTTATTTAGTTGAATAATATTTTATAGGAATGAATTTAATTTTATATTAAATATTATTTAAGTTTGTTATATGTTTGGATTATTATATAGATTTTTTTTATCATATTTACATGTGTCGGTATTTGTTTTATAGGGTATTTATGGGTTATAATTTATATTTATAACTTGTTGTATCATGTTGGAATGAATAAAAATAATTTATTATGATTTTCTATGTAAAAAGATAATTTTGACATGGACAACAATAAGGAGTGGTATGTGTTTTTGAAAGAGGCGGACATGGGTATCAATGATGTTGTGGACATGAAAATTATTTCACACATAGAAGAACAATTAAAATTTCAAACCGAAGTGGCTGCCATGATGATTCTTACCGTTGTAGCATGGGCAGTGAATGCATTTAATTTGTCAAATGGGAGGACAAACAGTTTGACAAAGTTAGTACCCAGAAAGAAAGTCGTCGACAAGAGTTAATGTCATACTTGGTCCACACCAAGCGATGTCGTTACATTATCCAAATGGGTCCGGAAGCATTCATTCATTTGTGTCAGCGATTAAGGGAAACTGGGTATGTGAAGGACGCATTTCGATCAACAGTGGAGGAACAAGAGGCAAAATTTCTTCACATCATTTGACATAACGTGAAGAACCGAACTGTTTCATTTTTTTTTCATCGGTCTGGTGAAACAGTTTCCCGTCATTTTCATAATGTATTGAACGCAATATTGATGTTAGAGGAAGAATTCTTAAAGCAACCTTCTGGAAGCGAGGTTCAACCTTATGTTGATTTCACGTATATTCATTGTCTTCAGCATCAACTTATCCCGTGAAAGATGTGTGCAACTAGGTTGGACAAATTACTTTGGTAAAAAAACATTGCACAAACTAAATATCTTTCGTGTTAATGGTATGTGGCAATATGGGACGGCTGATGATTATGATGATGACCAAGATGGTGAAGAGCCACCACAAGCGGGTGATCATGTTCAACAACCTGGACCCGAAGGACTAGTCCCTCCAGTCCCCCACTATGGTCAGATGTTTCGTTTTCAAGAGTTGCAAGAAGGATTAAATAGCTTGAGGATTCACATCGATCAAAGATTGGATAATTTGAATATACACATGGATACCAGGTTGGATCATTTGCAGACACATATGGACACCAGATTAGATCATTTGTAAACTCATATGAACACTATACTTAATTATTTCCAAGTGCATGTGGACAGGCAATTTGAGGGAGTGGAACAGAGAATGGACAAGGTGCAGAACCAAATTGAACGACTTTTGCAATAACATGTTATGATATTTTTTTTATGAATGTGTCAATTTAATATTAGATGTATTATTATTTTGATGTTATTAACTATTTTATCTAATTGTGTTATATTTATTTATTTTCTGAAATTTAGAACTTTGTTCATATCTTTTAAAATAATATGTTTTCCTATTTATTTTGACAATACAATTTTTAAAAAAAATTGCATATATGAGCAATTGCTTTTAATTCTAATTTTTATATCAAGCTCACTTGACGAACCATATTGAAAATAATTTTCTTCTAACATACTAGAATAAATGTATAATTTATTTTTACAATATAATTTTAAAAAAAATTCATGTATCAACAATATTTGAAAATGATAATTTTTATATTACTTGAGAAAGTGTATCAAAAATAATTTTCTTGTAACACAAAAGTACTATATACATATAATTAATTAAATTTTATTTCAAATTTAATTTTACCACTTAGACGAATTTATATTCTTAGAAATTTAAAAAAATATTTCATCAATGAAACCAAACAAATTACATAAAATTAATAATTAATTTTAACTCAAACAACAAATATGTAATTGTATATTTTCATCAATAACAAAAAAATAATTCAATTACACCAAACAAATTAATTATATTTTAACTTAAATTATTTTTAAACATAAGGGTAAATTTGTAATCTTACCATTTTATTCATTTAAAAATATTAAAATATCTATCACACCTATCACATCACTTACAAACTTTCATAAACTTTCCACTTAAATCTTACTATCTTTCCTTTAATCCAAACAACCAAACTTTCTACACACTTTCCTCTTAAATCACCTCAAATCCACTCCCCAATCCAAACAATTCCTAAAAGATCATTCTGTGATACTTCGGTGGAAAATTTTCTAGGGTAAAGTAATTAATGAAATAATAAAAAATTAAGAAATTATAAATATAATAATGAATTATTTTAGATAAGATGTTTCTATTTACTGTTGTTGATTGTTAGTTTACTTTCAACAGCCGACAGAACAGTTTTTCTACTTGTCTAAACTTTTGGCAGTTTCTAAACTGCTATTAAACTTGTTATTTTGAAAATCTTGGTAAATTGTTATTCTCGATTTTTGGAGTGTTGTGATTTTCTTGATTCTGGATTTTTCTTTATTCTGTATTGTTTTACTAGAAAAATGTTTATAAATAGTACACAATTTACTCTTCCTTCCAATTATATGTTTTATTAGATTGTCATGGATTGGTTATTCTAAATTACAGTATCCAATAAAAGAATATTTGATTTCAAATTCCAAATCCATTTTAACTAGATTAAATTAATTTGCACTTTTTCAATTTAATTTAAATTTGATTAAATTTAGAATAAATTTATTTTGTTAATTAGAATAAATCCGATGTGGGATCTAAATATGGTGTGTGATTGATTTACTTGATTTGATTTCGACTTAAAATGACTTGATATGATTCTAATTCTATTTCGGCCTGATGCATGAGTTTAGCATGAGCTTAATTCGACTTGATCATATATGATACAGTCTATCTCAGTCACATCTGAGTTCGATTGAATTGAACTTGACTTGACATGGGTCTAGTCCAACTTAATTGAACATGGTCTCGTCCCGACTTAGCTTAAACTAGACTCAGAATAAATCACCTCGACTTAGGTTCTGGCCGACTCGAGTCAACCTAGACTTGGGATTGTCAGGTTTAACTTGGGCCTGAGGCTGACTTGGCTCAACCTGGGCCCGAGACAGACTCAGTTCAACTTGGGCCCAAGGCCGACTCGGTTCAACCTGGGCCGGGCGTGACTTCACTCAATGTTGGCTCAAGCTAATTTGACTAGACTTGGCCCAAGCTGACTCGACTTGACCTAAGTCCAAGTTTAACTCGACTTGAGGCTTAGGCTAACACCACTTGACTTGGGCCTAGGCCACTCGGGTTGAGTTTGCTCAACTTGGGACCAACTCGACACAACTCAATCTAAGTTTTGGCTAACTTGACATGACCTAGGCCCATATTGACTTAACATGACCTAGACTCAGGTCGACTCGGCTTGACCTAGACCCAGGATGACTTGATTCAACTTGGGTTTGGACCAACTCAGCTCAACATGGGCTCAACCTACTTGATTCGAGTTGGGCTTGGAGCAACATGATTTAACCTTGGCCTCATCGACTCAACTCAACCTTGGCCCAAACTAACTCAGTTCAACCTATTGTTGGATTGAGTGGTTAACACTAGGCCAAAAGCTATAACTGATAGTCATGGTGTAATTCTTTCTAATTAAGACCATAGAAACACAAGTGCCACGATTCCATTATGACTTGACCCACTTGACATCTATCACGGAATAATTAATGCCACCTGCAACAATCTCCCCCTCAACAATTATCCTACTATGATTGAACTCTTCGATCGTTGGATCAAGTACTTATCACTTGTTAAAAGTGTGTAAAATGGAAAGGAGAACTCATTGAAAGTAGAATGTATGCACAAGAACCTTTTTCTTCCTCTTTCCTCTCTAAGATTTTTTATGTTTTATGTTATACACCATATTCTTCCTACAAAGATGGAGACATGGTGATGGTGAAGGCTTGGTAAATGATGATGGAAGGGTAGTGGATAATGGTAGAGACGTGGTAAAGGATGGTAAAGATACCACAATTGTTAAGATTAATGAATGACATCAAAGATCAATTATAAGGAATGAATAAATTGATTGTTCCTCATTTTCTACTTTTTTTATAATTGAAATGGATTTGTAGTGATTTTTGGGTTGGACATTCGTCCAAAAGGCTAGACCACATCACTCCAATGTGTTCAAGAGTTGGATAACATTTAAATCAAAGTAGGGTGTTTGACAATTATCGTATATGTACCTAACATATATCTTCGTCAAATGTACATCAAAAAAGTAAAAATGACGTTTGTTAATTATTTTAAAGATTCATAGCTCTCCCTCACTCAAAGGTTACATCATCGCTTGAGCAATAGCTTGTTGTATCAAACTTTTGAGTTCTAGAGTATTGTCTAAAACTCTCATTTGTTATCGCTTGAGTGACCACTTATTGCTTGAGTGGTGAAAGTTTAAGTGGTGAAAGTTTAAGAGGAAAAATATATTATTTCAATATTTCTTTCACTTAAACCTTAATTTATAGTTTACAGAAGGAATTTTATCACTTGAGTGACTAGAAAACTACTCAAGAGATAATATTTGATGCATGTAATAATGACCACTGCTCAAGCGTCATTTGAGGAACAAATTGATGTTCAAGCAAAAGTTGTAAAAAACTAAAAAGTAACAACATTGGCTATTAGATGTAATAACAAACAAAGCTTAATCTAAACTATCCTACCATGTTTCAATCATCCTGTCTCAAAATCTATCCAGTCCTTATATCTATTCCTAAATACTTTTTGTTTATTAGGTAACTTAAAAAAAAAAAAATTGTTATTAGTTTCATAACTTATTTTCAGGTTATACATTTGAACACTTCTATTCTTTTCTATAGTTATTTGACCTTTATTTAACTATTATTTGATACTCTCATACAATATTTATATAATTATTTTTTCTTCATATTTGACATTAGACAAAAGATCCTATGTATCATTTGAACATTGAATACTTGATAATATATGTTTTCTTTATTATGATTTTTATTTTCTATAAAAATATTTTAATTAACATTTAGAATAATAAGAGGATATGTATGAACATGAGTAAGGGTATATCCATTTCCTCCTTGGAGATAAGGATGATATAAAAAAATCATACCATCAATATGAATATTGGAATAACGATATGTATCGACATGAGTAAGGGTATACCCATTTTTCCCTTGGAAATGAGGATGATATAAAAAAGTCATACCACCAATATAAATATAGGAATAAGGATGAATTTTTAGTCCAAGAATAAGATATTCAAACTTAAATCCATCCTGCCTCAGTCTCATTGTCATCCCTACTAAAGAACTTTACTCTTGCTTATAGGTGAAGAATTTTTAAAAAATAATTATTTTTATAATAAATTTAAATGATATAACAAAATATGATTGGATAGTTAAGTTTAAAAAAAGTTAAAATTTTAAAAGTAGTATAAGACAAAATTTCAAATTCTTCATTCTCTCTTATTTCTTGCATACATATTAATTCACTCATATTAAATATTTAAAATAAACTAATATTTTTTATTTTAATTTCTATATATATATATATTTATTTATTTAAGATATAGTAGAAATTTAGTCTATCCAAATTAAGAATTCAAAATGTAAGAAATTTAAGTTGATTTATAAAAAAAAATATTTTAAAACATAGAAAATTTAAATCAAGACAATTTAAATTTACATCATTTAAAATTTTTTAAATTTAATTTTTTTATCAAGCACAATATAGAAAACTATTGTTTTATAGAATGAAGAGAACAATACATTTTTTTCTTTATAATAATTATTTAAAACTCATACAAATACTATATATAATTTAGACCACAATATATTAGGAAAGTGAATACACAACTCTTAAACTCTTTATTATTTGTCTTTTATTACCACGTTGTTAATTTTATATTATTTACTTCAAAAGCAACTTTTAATTTGCTAATATTATAAAATTCACAGTATGTCAAAATTATATGTAACTGATTTTGTAATTTTACAATATAATACACTACATCAGATTCTAATTCTCTCATGTGATTGTGGTTCTCAAAAACCAAGTTACTAACACAAACCTCTTCTTCTTTTTTTCTTTTATGGAGATTAAGAAAGAACAAGAGTCGACTATTTCTGCAAAATTTCCTCCAATATCCAGAACATACGAGCAAATGTGCAAGACCACTTCTTGTATAACTTCAACCAAATTCTAGAGTGACAACTACCACAAGTAAAATGGTTCAGTCATATAAGAGGAAATGGGAAAATAATCTTGATCAAGTGCGTTTTCTGAAATAAAGGGTTCGGTCCAGAAATTACTACTAAACCCTAAATCCAATGTTTCCCATGAAGCAACGCTTTCTTCTTCCTTGCACAAGTTCATGGTTGATTCTGTGTGACTTGAAGAGTATGAAAGCGAAGGGGAATTGTGGTCGGTGTAGGAAGTTTCTGAGGAAATTGACACTGAGCTCTCCAAAATGTGGTGAGATTCAACACTAGGACCGTCGTTCGTTGGCATTTCAAAATCTTTGCTTCCAATGGACTTCAAATCTTCATCACAATAGCTGTTAATGTTGCTGTCTTGGAACTTCTTTAGGTGGCTGTGCCAATAGTTCTTTATCTCATTGTCTGTTCTTCCGGGTAGACTTTCAGCAATCAGAGACCATCTATCACAAAATTTCAGACCAAATACAAATTATTCACTGAATCCTCATTGAAACAAACAATTGAAAATGTTTAATACTTGTCTGTTCTTTTTTTTTTTTTTTTTTTTTAACATAATAGCAACACCAAAAATTGAACAGAAGAACTAGTGGATACTATCTAAACGCTTCTCCATTATTTGATTTTCTTTATTTGTGGTGGAAACTATTGATCAAACCAACAAAACTTCATAATCAAATTGAATGATTATGCGAGTAAGTAACACGGTTCTGAAAAATACTGAACCTTTTTTCTACACTATCGTAGCCGTTTTGTTAGCATTGCTTTGTCGTTTTATATTATATAAGTCAAACTTTAACATTATGATACTATGAAATTTCATCCTTCTAAAAACCGCTTTGGACTTTAACATCAAGATTTTTGGACTTATTACAACCGTAATTGCGACGTATCTAGAACATTTGTGAGCAATATTTTGAGCAAAGTAGAAAATAATGACAAAATTGTGACTGTGAAGTAAATTTAAAATTTTGAAAATTAATGAGAAGCAACAAAGCACTTACTTATTTCCATGCTTTTTATGCAAATCCGTGATGATTTGTTCTTCCTTTGGGGTATAGTTTCCTCGTTTTAGATTTGGTCGCAGGTAATTCATCCATCGAAGTCTGCAACTTTTTCCACATCTTTGCAACCCTGTTACACAGAAGAAGAATAAGAAAGAGTAAGCAATTAACCAAAATTAAAACCCATGAATCAAGAAACTTTTTTTCACAAAAACCTGCAAACTTTGGAAGTTGACGCCAATTGGGGTGGCCATATTTCTCAACATAAGCAATAAGCTTCTTGTCCTCTTCCTCACTCCATGCTCCTTTCTTTGTTCCATTTTTGTCAAAATAAGGAGCTCTTACCATGGTGGTGGTGGGAATATCTTTGTCTCTGAGACCCAAGTTAAGGTAGGCAAATCAAGTGAAAGCAAAAGAGAGAATTGGGTTCCTCTGTTTTGATACAGTGGACTTGAAACGCGATTCATGTGTTCTGACATCTCCAATCATGACTCAGAACTTATATAATCGAACCCATGGACCCACCTCCATTTTATTAAGACTGCTTGCGAACACAGTTTTGCATCCTTTCACATGAGAAAGAGAACAGTGTCCAAGTGTCCACAACTTCATTTGTTGTTCACGCATTATTTTATGGTATCTTTGTCATAAAGATGGAAAAATTGTCGCATATGTTTTCAAGAAAGGAATTACTGAATATGTTCATCTATCAGTGTGAAAATGTTTTATCTCAATCAGTAGTTTTTGTTTTTAGCATTGAATATGGAGAATTTTATTGTTTTCAATGTTTGTGTATATGCACATAGAAAATTTAATAGATCATGTTAAAGAATTTCAATTTTCTACTAATGGATAGATACCTAATTATTATTTTTTTTTCATCAAATCAAATACACTGTTATCATGCATAAATTTACCTGTGGGATTCTACAGGTCTAACTATAATGGTTAAGAAAACTTACTAATCAAATGACAGTGTTATAACAGTAGTGGAGAAACAAAAAAACTACAGAAATAAACAAGAGTGAAAAAAGTAAAGAATAAAATAACAAATGAATATCACTGGACTCCTTTGTCCAATATTTTAGTATTATATTCTTCCAAATGTTTAACCTTTATATAAAGGAATGTAAAACCAATACTTTAATATTCTTTTGGATACATATATAAAAAGTAAAATTATATTATAGTGTATGGGACCTATTTGGTATTTGCATTTTTTATGCACTATGGGCCCTATTTGCCAATGTCATGATTCATGGAAAGTGCTAGAGTATTAAATAATTGAGATCATTATAATACAATATCTCAAGGCGCTTGTTTTATTTTCTGCATTTCGCATATATCTCTTTTAGAAAATAATTTTGTTTGAAATAGAATTTTTATACACTTTTTCATGAAATAAAAAAAGGAGAAATCTAATTTTTCTTGCGACTATTGTAAATAAAGAACTATAACAAACGGGTCAAAATGTTTTTTTCATAATAAATTGTATCATTATAACATAGACAATAAAAAAGGAATTCTCTGGATTTTTTATTTCATTTTTCAATTCATAAAAACGATTAGACTGACATACACTGACAATGTCAAAAAATTAGTAACACCAAACTATAATTTCATCCCATTACTACTTTGTTACTTTTTATTTTAGTTAACAAGAAAGCAACTTATTTTAGTTGATGCATTATCAGAACAAATATATATCTTATATAACTCAAATTTATAAAAGTGAATAATTTTAAATATATAATTTATAGAATAAAAGAAATTAGAAAAATGTAGAGTAGTAGAAAAGAGCACAAATTCTAAAAGGTTTGGAATTTTATGTACAATGTTTTTCCTTTCTTACATGATATTATTGTTTTTTCTTTTTACTCATCGTAGTCTTATTGTTAAGGAAATAAAACTTGTTATTAATTATGTTGTTGGATTATTAAGAAGTATAAGAATCATGACAGATTTAAGCAACTTAATATTTTTTATTTGATGAAGTGCTATATTCAAAAGATACGTAATAATCTTGTTAAAAATTTGCATAATAATATTGTTCTCATGTATATTTTAAAGTTCTTTGACATTTAAAATAAAACATCCTCCTCTAATTTAGCACGTGAATTGATCTATATATCTTGTTTAGGATGTATTAACTTAAGGTTGATGATGTAGATGGTGCTATTATAAGTAATTTGGATATGAGGAGGTATTTTTAGGGGTGGTAAAGAAGAATATATCAGTAACTTTTCTCTCTATATGGATATTTGAGGTCCATTATATCTTGAGTTGATCATTGTTATTCTTGTTTAAGAGATTTCTAAGGATAAAAACTTCTCTAGAGTTTGGTTGGATGTAATTCCTCTTTGATATCAGGATTTGCAAAATTCTTTTATTGCATCTTGACTTTTAAAATTTCGTTGCAATAAAATAAGACAGATTAGCTCTACTTTGAAGGTAAATGTCTCATATATTTCGTGAAGGCAATGAACATGTTGCAATATTGAAGTGTTAATAAAATAAATTTACTTTAGTTTGATATTTTATCCCCTATTCTAAGGTTGACATCCTCTAAGAATTGCAATAACCTCTCAAAGTTTAAATTTTGTTAACATTCTTGGTGGTTATTGGTCTCTTTGGCATAAGTTTGATTTGACTTCCTATATGATTGTTTTTTTTTTCTTCTTTTATAAATTTGTATTTGATAGTGACAGATAATGATGAAATTTTGGAATAAGAACTTAGTATTGAGATGTCAAAACTTATAATAAAAAAAAGTAATTTTTTATACATATAAAAATTATAGTTAGATTAATGATAATATATATATATATATATATATATATATATATATATATATATTTCAAATCATCGACTTTATAAATGTTTCTTACATAAATAAAATATATATAATGGGAATTTAGCATATGGTTGTCACTCAAGTGGTACCATTGTATGGACAAACATTCACACTTAAGTCTTAAATTGGTGATTCAAACAATAATACGCTTTGTACATGTGATGATGAGTCGAGACTTGAAGTGGATTTTGAAAGTTAGTAGCTTACTTTAAGAAGTCACACAGCTCAAGTGATAATGTAAAGCTTGAAGAAGGGAGAAACAAAGTTAATTATCTTCCCATTGGAAGTTGGACACTCAAACTATGGTTTGGATGCTCAAGTAAAAAAGAGGTCAAACCAATTATCTCTCTTATGAAGTTGTTATTGCTAAAGTGATGTCTATTGACTCATGCAATACTATGTATTGCTCAAATGGTTGGTTCATATCTTAAGCCAGAGATCTTCTATTTTGGTGAAGAGAGGTTGCTCAAGTGACATAAATCAAGTAACATATATTTGTTCTCTATCACACATTTTTATTGCTTATGTTGTTATTTTTTTTTGAACAATGAAGAATTAAAATTAATGGGAACACTTTAGGGGTGCTTCAACCCTTATACAAAAAGAAAAGAAACCCCTACTCGTATGCTTATGTTGTTATGTAATTGAGTGTATGTATAATTATGATGTTATTGAATGAAACTGTATGAAGTTTATGGATATATTTGTGAATAAACTATAGGAGGTTGAAGTGAGATGTATAATGAATGAATGTACATGATGTTGATGGCGCATAGACCGTCTTATACCTCTTACTTCTCCTTCTCCCCTTATAGATATGAATGCATATATTTAAAGTATGATGACCACAACTGTGCGGCAATATAGTGCCCCTGTGGCACAACAAAATCAATTACATTACACCTAATAGAGACTATTAGGATGAAAAATGAGACAATCCAATTAGTGCATCATTATGCATTTGTGAGCTTGGATGAATTTATGAGATGTAAACATATAAAATTCAATGGGATATCTAGTCTTGGCTATGTTTATTAGTGGGTCAAGGACATTAAGAAAATCTATGACATTATGCAATGTCTAAAAGATAGGAAGCTTTTTGATGTTGTCTATTTCTAATTGAGGAAGCTAAATTCTAGTAGATAGAAATGAGATAAATGATGAGTTATTGGATAGTTTCAAGGAAAAATTTCTAAGAGATTATTTTTCATATGGTATTATATATGCAAAAAGGGTGAAGGTCGTGTAGTTAGAGTAGGGTAATATTTATGTTTTAGAGTATGCTATACTAGGTGTAAATACATAGGAAATTTTATACCTAGATTTTTTTTTAGGTGGGGTGGTGTTAGAAGTTTGAAAATAGGTTACGATGTTAGATAAAAGTAATTGTTATTCTTATATCTATTTATGAATTCCCAACTTTAATAGAAAATACCAAGGCAGTAAATAGTCTTAAAGTCAACAACAAAATGATTTGATTACATACTTGTGGTTCTTCTAGTAGTACTAAGAAATATGACTAGAAGAAACTTTATTTCAATTCCTGAGCTTCTAGAGGTGATGTGTTTGCATCTCATGAAAATTTTTCAATATTGTGTTCAAGGTGTGGAAGGCCACATTTTATCAAGAACTATCCACAATTACCCTCCTAAGGTGACTTGCAATAGATATCAAAAGCAAAGACATTTCGCTAAATATTGTGGACTCAATAAGGGAGTCATCTCTTTTGATATTATGCAATAAAGATATTAAAGTAGTGATTTGTTTAACATATACTTCATTATTTGGTAGTCTAGTTAAAGCAAAACTATGATTTTTATTACATGTTCAAAATTTAAATTCTTGTATGACTATGGAGTAATACTTTTTTTGCGTCCTATGTTGAAACATTAAAGTTATCTATACAAGATTTTACGTTAGATTTATTGGTATCTAAGCTAATATCTAGTATAGTAGTAATTTCTTTTGTATGTTTAGGGCGTACTTTGATTGTAGATAGATGTTGATTACAAGTGAATTTGATTTATATGCTCTTAAAAGATATGGATGTGATTTTAGGAATGAATTGATTATCTTTCAATCCTATTATAAGATTATTGTTGGAAGGAAACTCTCAGAGAATGAAGTTAGTTTTAATTCATCAATTCTTGAAAGAGATACAAGAAGAAATAGAGTATTTTATATTGCTTACGCATAGAGAAGAAGAAATAGAGTATTTTATATTGCTTACGCATAGAGAAGTTAGTACTACTAAGGAGATGAAAACATGTATGTCATACAAAAATACATGAATGTTTTCCTTAAAAGAAATTTCAGGATTATCTCTAAAGAAAAAAGATTAGATTTGTTATTAATTGTTTAGGTTAAGTATTAATTGTTACTTATAAAATGCCACCATCTAACTTTCTAGAATAGAAGAAGCAAATTAAAGATTTGTTAAAGAAATAATTTATCCAAATATTTATTCTTATAAATTTTAGAATAGATGTAATAACCCTAGTTTCCAATATTACTTCTAACTAGTTGAATGTTAGTTTCTAGTGAAAATTTTGTTTTAAAATGGTTTATGTGATTTTTTTTGTATAAACTAATTTGAACTGAAAATATTACAAAAATTAAGTTGATTTTCAATAATAAAATTTTATTTTAAACAACTACACATATCACAATTAATCTAATAATAACAAAAATACAAACTAATTCAACTAAAAATTTCAAATCGATTCTTATTATTAATTTGGATTTAATTAAATAAAATTCAAGTTTAACCTATATGATTTTCATTTTGAGTTTTAATTTAGATTATATATATATATATATATATATGCATTAGGTATAAGAATTTAGTTTATAAACTTTATTTTAATTTTGTTTTATCTTATTATTTATTTATTTTATTCAATTTGATCTTATTATTAATAAACTTTTTAATTAAGTCTTTAATTTTTGTCCGCTTAATTTTTTTATATATTTTTTTACGATGCGATATTATTTTAAGTTGGTATAATTGTATTTTTTTTCTTAATATATATATATATATATATATATATATATAAACCATCTTGTGTTGTGTACTAAAAGCGAGTCAATGAAAACAAGTTTGGTGGGCTCACTTTAAGCACTCTGATTTCGTGAGTCTTCCAATGTGTCGGAGACTACGAAAATGAAATGCACCACACGCGTTGGAGAAAGCAGAATCGTTAATTTTTCAAACAAGAAAATGGAATATCGATTTTAAAAAGAAACAAAAATGGATCAAACTATGGTGATATACATAAACACTGTTTCCATAAGTAAAAATAATAACTAAAATATTCTATGATAATGTAAAAAAGAAAAAACTCAAAAGATTTATGGTATCGTATTAAGCACGATTGAGATTTGATTTCACCAAAACCCTAAATTAAGCATGATTGGGATTTGATTTCACGAAGACAGCGTTAGCAGATTACGTCATTTGTACCGACGTCAGCACTTAAATAAAGGAAGCTCTCACTTTAGTGACGAAACTGCAAAGGAAGGCATATTAGTCAGATTCTTACACTTCTCACGTTTTTTTTTTTTTTTAAAAAATTTAAATAGATATATTTTTTTATCAGTAAAATTTTCTTTAAATATACGTCGCATCAAACAATATTCAATTTCAAATGAATATATATATTTTTATGTAATTTTATTTTCTCAAGTTTTCTTAAGAATTGAAAATAGAGAAATATATAAAAGATATACAGACTATAATGTACTGTCTTTATTTGACTGAAAAATATTAGAGTTTAAAATAAAGTTTTATATTTACTTTTCGTTATATATATATATATATATATATATATATATATATATTATTTTGTGTTAAACTCTGTTAATTAATCAAATCTTATTATTGTTCAGCAATTTATTCTTTATTAGATGTTTAATAATTTTATAACTTAGTTGATACTTTTTACATTTTATTGTTATATTATTTTGTTTTCGTTTTCATATGTTATATTAAAAAAATCCATTTAAGTATTTATATTTTAAATTTGGGTAAATTTATTTATTTAATCAATTTAAAGTTAGCATTGTCAATAGTTTTGATATAATGATGGTTAAAAACCACAACACAAAAATGTATATTGGTTGCTCGCCGCATGCATAAATTAACATAATTACAATTTTCAAACGTTATTTTCTTTATTTAATTTTTAATCAGCAATACTTTTTAGATTTTATTATGATGTTAAAAAGATTAGGATGTTTCATATTTATGCATTCAATCAAAATACCATAAAATCTGCAAACAAAACAGTGACAAATAAGAAAAATTGTGAATACTCCATTCTCACATTAATATTCATAAAACATATTATATAAACTCAAGATATTAGATATAAGGTTGTGATTTTTATATATTATTCATCTTATTTATTTTTGTTCGAATGCTGGACTTTGAAAAAATGAATAAAATAAGACCATTGTATGATAAGATAATTCTTTAAGTGGTAATGTGACTCAACTTGATATAGTAGAAAAATAATTTTTTACTCGGTTGTAGAAAATATTTTATATTGATTTTGAAACTGAGGTAAATACAGATGACTTAGAAAATTTTAGATATATAATGTCAGTTATTTATAAAAGAAATGGAAGATTTATTATTAATTTAAATAATATAGATAAAAATATTAGATAATAAAAAAATAGATAAAGATTTTTATCCTAATCTGATATAAGTTGTTCTAGAACCAAAATTATGTTTTTTTATACTGGACATATTTTAATTATATGTTAAATGATAGTTTAAGATGGAAGCATTCAATATTATTTTTTAATGTCGTCAGATCGTAATTGTCTGATGGTAAAACAAAATATATGTTTGATATAATTATAAATGGTATTTTGTGATATTTTATAAATGAATTCAGATATTATGAAGTTAGATTTAAAAGAAAATTTGAAATTATAAATTTAGATTTGTTTAGATGAAGGATGGAGTGCAAAAGAAAAGAAATAAAGAGAAAAAAAGTAGAAAGTTAAAATTGCTTAAATTGAGAAAGAAGAGAATATAAAGTAAGAAGAAATAGTATAGTTAATTTGATAGATATAATAAAGTAATTTTTTGTATATTAATATATTTAAAAAATAATTTGTAGAATATGTTTTTAAAAATAATTTGTAGAATATGTTTTTAAAAATAATTTGATATATTTTAAAAGTACAAACCAGAGTTAAAATATATATAAAATTAAAATAAAAAATATTATAAAGTTTAATAAATAAAAAGTTACTTTTATAAATATATTAAATAAATAATTTTAAAAATCAAAATTTATATTATTTTATTAATCATTCTAATATTTTTATTTTAAGTATATGATTTATTGTAATATAAAACATAATGTTTATTAAAATATTAATTGATTAATTATTTTAGAAATTTTTCTTTTAATTTTTTTATGTCTATAATATAAAATATATATTAATAATGTAACACTTCATAACATCTATCGTACTGAAATCAAATTAAGCTTTACTATAAAACATTACATAGATAATTTAATAGAGTCATTCAAAATATAATATCGCTTCATAGGGATTTAATAGTTTACATATCTTTAAAATGTAACTAAATAAACATAAAAAAACTATTTTAATATAACTTTATCAACAACTTGAGGTATATCCTCTCCTGTAGCAACATCATCTACTTCGGTGTAATACACACGATCATCACATATAACAAAAGAAAGAAAGGAAACACAGACAATCACACAAGGATGGTAAGCTAACTATTTAGAACATATTTAAAATCATCATTCTAACATTTATAATTAAAAATTAAAGTCATATTTCAACATTTCATAGACATTGACTCTACTTTTGGAAGAGACTCGTATATTGAATTAAACTAAGAGGTTAACACCTATCAAACGACATTTCTAACTGTGAAATCCGCATAGTCTTCAACCAATCGTAACATCATCTGACAAGGTAAATCCGTATATCTGACTAGCTTTCAAACGTTGCAGCTTCAGTTAAATGGACATCCTTTAACTCTCTTCATCTGATACCCTTCATCTATGTGATTATAAGGTACCAACAGAGTCAAGATACATCTTTCTTGACAAATCTTCAAACAATGCACATCCTATATTATTATTTCTTGGTATTTTCTTTCCTAAAAATATTAAATCTAGAATGCTATTCCATAACAGTATTCAACACATCAAAATCAAATTCCTGCTCATACATGTTTCAATAAATTAAAAGAATTTTCAAAATCAAGTTACCCAGACTAACAATATCAGAGAATTTCTCTATTACCAATTAAAGCTACATTTAAATAAAATATAAAATTAATTCAACTGATTCCATATTGAAATAACATAAAATGTCTCCAGCACATACAAATTCACTTCTTAAAACCTACATACTCAAATTGAAGATGATACGGAGCACTCAATAATTCCTAACTATTTTAGAAATTATGAATATATATATATATATATATATATATATATATATATATATATATATATATATATATATATATATATATATATATATATATATATGTAATACAAGCACATTTAGGTCTCTTATTTGGGTTCTATATAGTGACTTAAGATTTAGCTTCTCGTACTTGTCTAACTGGAGAATCACTTATAAAAAAACTTTAGGTTACTGCTTGGAAGGATAACTCAACTTGCAACATACAATTCTGATCAATAATATGAATCTATCCTTAGGCTCCAAAACGAACGAGGATCATTCTTGATGTCTCTAAGATTGCATGCATGAAAGTCCACACAGATTTTCTTTTTATAAAAATCCTGAATCGTTCAAAAATAGAAAAAAGTTAGTGCTTACCTAAACCGAAATGGTGATCTGCTAAGCTTGCTTTGCCTATACAAGGAATTGGATGGAGATTTTTGATCTTCAATCTGAATCAAGAAAGAAATGACATTTTCTTAGAGAGATGTTACGTAACCATATATTCCTCAATCGTTACTGTATTACGTAACAATATTCTTCTCTGTCTTTATTGTATAAATAAAGATGATTGTACCTTTTCACTGACAATAATAGAAAGCATTATTTTCTTCTCATTCTTATATCTCTTCTTCCTTTAGTTTTCTCATATGGTATCCAAAGCCACTATGGCTTCATCTTCGGCTGATACCACCACTGCAGAAAATTTTTCCGCTTTCACATCCTCTTCTTGTCTTCCCCATACCTTCTCCACACCACTCAACTTGAAACTTGACGATGACAACTTTCTAATATGGAAACAACAAGTGTTAGCTATCGTTCGTGGACTTAAGCTCTATCACTTCTTGGATAATTCTTTCACTCCACCATAATTTCTCAATGTTGAAGAAGCTACCGCACAATGTATCAATCTTGCCTTTACAAATCATGAACAACAAGATCAACTACTTCTAGCGTGGCTCCTCGCATTCATGTCTAATTCCATATTAACCAAGATGGTCGGCTTTAACTCCATCCATCACATCTGGTCCAAACTTCAAAACTGAAAAGAGATTTAAAATTTTTGAGACAAACAAAGAAAGTTGAGAAAGGAGTTTTTGAATTTTTTGAGAGAGAAAAAACAGATAACAACTTTTCTTTTCTTTCTTTTTTTTTTTTTTAAAAAACCTAATATTCATTTAATATTTTACTGTTATTTTTTGTAATATAAAATATGCATAAATAAAAATTAATAATATAATTATTAAGAAAATTATTAATATTTGAAGTTATAAGAATCGATAAAATTTATTTTCGTATAATTGATTGTGTTGTAAATATTTTATTATTATTGTTATATATAATCAATTATACAAAAAAAAGTGTAATAAATTATTAGTAAAACTTTTTCGTAAATGTGTTTAATTTATCAAAAAAAAAAAAAAAA
>Ga0209700_106214_pt1 | contig 18861 bp, 8 predicted proteins | sample SiratroredBW_FD_187528 | JGI IMG/M metagenome (GOLD analysis project Ga0209700, IMG submission 187528) | Root nodule microbial communities of legume samples collected from California, USA - Siratro red BW (SPAdes) (version 2) | ecosystem: Host-associated > Plants > Roots > Nodule | place: USA...
ATCTGAAAAAAAAAAAAAATAGAAGAGGAGTAAAGTAAATAAGAAAAAATGAATATTTTTTGTAAGTTAAAATTAATTTATGAAATTCTCAAATAAGTTTTAAAAATTCTTATTTTTAATAAATAAATTTCATTTTTTTCTCAACTTTATTTTCTATAAATATTTATAAAAAAAGTCCAAATAATCTCTAAATCTCTACTCATAACATTATATATATATATATATTTATTTATTTATTTACTTGTACCATTGAATTTGTAAAAAAGTATCATATCATTCTCTCTTTATTCGTTTGTGTATTTCTTTTTTTAATTTTAAAAATAAAGTCAAAATATTGTAACATACAATAAATGAAATGTAAATAAGAAACAATGCAATGATTGATATTCATTACAAAATTCAGTTGCTAAAATGAACATTTATTCTTAATAAAGAGAAAGCTAAACCTATACATGATCTTTAGTAGAAGGAAGTGTTTTCTCCTGTCTTTTATTCTTTTTATTGTGTTTATTATCAGTCTTATTTTAAGTAAAAGTAATGGAAAATTTAGAAAATATATTATAATAATAATAAAAATAATAAGTAAAGTGAAACTCAATATTTATAATCCATGTTTTGCATTTTGGATTGGCTTACTTTATATGGCATGGTTATGTTACTGTTGTAAAGCTTTAAAAACCTTGTTTAAAGTAAAAGATGCAAAGAATATATGTTTTTTTTAAGTATGCTTAACATGTAAGAAATAACATGTTATAATTTGCATCTAACAAACATTATTAATTAGAAATAATATCATTTTCTGAATTTTCTTTTAAAGAGTTTTTTCTCCAGTAGAAGTGATTTTTCTTCTTTAGAAAATAGTATTAATAATAGATTCTCTAGCAGGCTCTTTAATATTAAAAAAAAATATTAGAAATCATGAGTGAAGTGTATCAATTTTTTTTTCTTCAAAAATTGTATAACTTTCAGCTAACATTCAAAAAGTATTTAAACATTATGATCGTATTATTTATTTTTTGAAATCACGATATGATGGCAAAATACATATATTATTTGGTGGACTCTTTTCAATGAATATCATGGAACAAAAATCACTATTTATGTGTTTTTTGGAAGCAGGATGAATATTGACTTTTCTCTATCAATAAGTATACTTAGCTTCATTCCTTTACAACAACACAAATTTCCCTGTTTATCATTTTAAAAAAAGTTAAATAAAAAAAGTATTAAAATGGTCTATTTTTGTGTGGTTATGGAACAATTAATGTTTTCACACTGCTCTTTCAATCAAAATTTTGTCACGGGTTGACTATTCTACTTTTTGTTTTGCTCAAGCTCTTCTCTACCACCTTAATGCATCTTTAGTTTGATTTTTTTCACAATAATTTAATTTATCAGTAATGATATGAACCTTTTAAAAAATAATGGGTGTTAATTGAATGTGTTAATTGTATTTAGATAATGTGTATGTAAAGATGATATCTTAAAGAATAATTAAGATGAATTGGTGTAAGAAATATATTCGAAACTTGTTGTAATTATGCAAGATATTTACAAGCTCACAACCTTTTTTTTTACCCACTACTTTTGGTGATAGAGAATCTTTTCTTTTTCCTTGTTTTGACATGTTAATTTTTTTAAGGGATCTTAATTATCATTATTCATAGATATCATCCGATGATAGATGGATATTTTCATACTCACCGAAATGTTGAAAATGACTTTCCTTTTGTTGTGAAATGTGTCTTTCAATATAAATTTCATTTTCTTCAAAATTTGCATTATTTATTTATTTATTTATTTATTATTTTTCGAACAACACTATGCCAGGGCTTCACAGAATCTGTCTCTAGCACTACACTACCCTAGTTGAATTTTTGCTAAAGTTTTTTTCTTTCTTTCTTGGGGATAAATATCCAATTATAAATCACTGTTCTGTGTACACAATACATTAATTTTGTTCTTTTTAAGTTAAATGGATTTGATTTTTTAACAATTCAGTTGTTTCTTCTGAAAGATTATTCCACTGATTGTAAAGAACCATACATTATTTTTTATATATGGTTTTGTCACTATTTTTTAATTATTTTTTGTAGACACAACATTTGACACCAAAGATGGTGAAGATATTTGACTAGTAAGACCATTTCACGCCCATCTTCTTCTGTTTTATTTCTTTTTTTGTGTGTAACCAAACCCTTCTAAGTTAGGTTCATCAACTTCATTCTTGTACTAATGCAATAACTAAAGTTAATATTTGTGTGTTCTTTGATATTCTTGAGTTTCTATAGGGTTTCATAACAATTGGAAAGTTAGGCATGGGCCATAAATTAGTTAATTTAACCCTGAGTTTAGGTGCATATTTTAAGAGTATAATAACGAATTTGAGACCCTAAGGATGTCTTTTGTTATCTCTACATTACCTAAGAATATAACTACTAATTTGAGAAAAAAGATTTTATGCTTAATCTAAATTAGTAGATGTAACTTGCAAACATAGAACTTGTTACCACATAGGTTAATTAGGTAGTTGTTATTTTAATGTTGGTGATTTACACTTAATTTTGTTGCAAATTTGCTTATGTAAACATTTATACAAAGCAACTTGAAGGACATTTGTAGCAAAACATGAGAGACAAGAGCAACTAGAGATACTATTCATTGTTCCTCTAACCACCACCCACTTTGCTGTGCATCAGTTAGCCATTTTCTTATTAAAACCAATTCCAATCCTGTCACTGAAAAAAGTTGATTAATGTGAGTGTGGATCAAAATGAGGAAGTGGTGGTTGAGAGTGGGGTGTGTGAGAAACTATATCGAATGAAAAGCAACGACCAATAATAGGATATATTAATCATTCTGAAATTGTTTTAGTTTAGTTTAATCATAAATTTCCACTTTTTAACATAAGAAAATGTATTGTAAAAAATGACATCGAAATTTAGGTAATATAATATCTTTCGCATGTCTATGAAAAGTCAGTCTAAAAATAATTTTTAAGATGAAAAAGATGTATTAAATTAATAAGACTTGTTATTATGAGTCTGCTAAAGCGTAGATTGATCCAATATCATTTTATAAATAATAGATTAATCTAATATCATTTCTGTAAATAAGAAAACATTTCTATGACTAGTGTTTTCTTAATTTTATTTATACTTGAAACTGACTCGTTTGATTTAAAGATTTAACAGAATGTCTGAAAATAAATTCGATTTCACATTTGCTCTTTTGTTTACTGTAAAAATATACTCTTTGTTTCCATACTACTATCCTAAATTATGAGAAATAATGATTTTATAGTGAGAAGATTTAGTTGTCTTATTAAGTGTATAATCAGAAATTATAAAATGTTACATTAAACATTAGTTGGAAACATGAGTGATATTAAATAAATTGAAGAATTTTGGTGTTGGGGTTGTGGAATTAGGAAGTGGTGTGGTCTCTAAGAACAGTGTGATGAGTGAATGAATTATGCAAATGCAGTGATTCAAAATTGATGAGGTTGCGGTGATTGCGCCATCAAAGAGATTGGTCCATGTGGGATGATTGTGGTTGAACTGAAATTTGGATTTTGCAGACTTTAAGTTGAAGACTTTTAAGAAATGGTCCCAAATTTCTTAAAAGCTAACATTATAGTCCAAACGAGTGCCTCCTATTAAGGGTCCTACCCTTATCATTGTCATCCACTCATTCACACAACCTTGCTTCGTTGCAGAATGATGTGTGAAAATGTTGTCTAGAACAGACACATTAGCTGCAAGGTAGGGAACATGTGCACAACTTTAACACATTTCATTATATTTCTTTTATTTCTCACTTCTTCAATTTTCAAATTTTACTTCATGATTCCGTTGCTTCTGGAGATTTGTCTGTAAGTTTATTCTTTTTTTTTTATGTTTTCAAACTTTGACTCCTTCACTCGAAAAGCTAATTTCATTTTTGACTAAATAATATGTATGGGTTGGTTTTATGGTGTCATCCAACTTGTTCAATCACAGATTTTTTGGTGTCATAATTTCCATGAATTTTATAATGTTTCTATTACCTTAAGTGCTTGTGATAAAAGTTCATGGTTAAGATAACTCTATCAGAGTTAGAACTTCATTTTAATAATTTATACAACAAAATTAATATTCAAGATTGATGTTAATTATTCAAATGACTTCTAAGTTAAAACATAACACTATTAAAGTACTTGAAATGATATATATGCTGTATTTTTGTTCTCTAAATTTCTTTAAATTAGTTTACTTGACTTCTAAGACCAACAAAACATGAAATTCTTCAAGTGTTGTTTCTTTACAGTTACCTATATACTAAATGTGGGTGCTTTGCATACATGTGTTTGAACACTATAATTCCCAAAAAATTATTTTCACTTATCTGGATATTGAAGCTAGTGGGGCAGAGCCACCATTGAATTTCAAAAGTGTCCACTTGTGTAGCACTTTTATTATTGAATAAACAATAATCTTTGTTTTTTTTTTTAAACACTATTATTTAAAAAAATTACTTCGTTGATGTTGTTTCATCAATATGAGAATGAACTCATGACTACACGATTACCTCTATTAATAAAGTTATATTCTAGCTATCATTTTTAAATAGACAAATGAAACTAGCATTGTAATATATGTGAAATTTTAATTCTGAAGACTCGTTCTTCCACAGAGTTAGATTTTTTAGTGTGTGAGAAAATATGTATAACATAATTTTTAGTTTATGTTTACTTATCATGATGTAAAAGATTTTGAGGTTGCCATCTTGTAATAGATTATATGTATAATAATCTTGTTAACTTTTTTATATGTATAATATATATGTGTATATATAATTTTTATAAAACAATCTCACTTAAATAGCTAATATTTTTATAAACTTTTAAAACTCATTCAATTATGATGATTTTATATTCTATAAATCTTTCAAAATTCAAATTAAAAAAAATCATAAAATTACTTTAAAAAATTAGTGTACTTTTACAAAACTCTTTTAAACGGCTTTTGAATTAAGGATATTTATGTTTTTATATAAAAAATACAAATATAGTTAAAAATATGAAACAAAGGAGAAATGAAACAATCAAGATGCCAAAATGCAATACATTTGATTATATCCTTAAAAAGGTCAAAAGGTTGGGATGAGAAAGATCACCTTCTTTATTGAATTCAACACTTAACAACAATGTCTGTGGCTATCACCTTAATCATACAGTTTCAATTGGTGCATTATAACTAGTGGGAAGATGATAATAGGGCATTCTGAATTTCTTTATTCTATCTTATAAAACTTATAATATAGTTTCTACCTCTTCAGATACCTAATAAAATAATAATATTTTTATTTCTTTTATCAATTTATCCTAAATTATTTTGTATTTTGAAAATAAAAAATGCCACGTATTATTAATATTTGATGGGTATTTGATGAGTGTTTAATAAAAAAACAGGATATGCCTACTAATTCATGGATAGGATAGCCAGCATCCATCACCTCAAGCTTGTCAAATTGAATTGACTAACAAAAAAGTGGCTAAGCAAACAAAGTTAAAAAATAATTAGGGAGGCAAAGAAATGGAAAATTGGAGACTTCAAAGTTTGGCCAGATGTCTCTTCAAGAATTCAAAGAGAGAAAGGTTCTGACTTTGGAATTGTAATCCGATTCATAAAATGTTAGGATTGTAAAAGCTATCTTACTATAAAACTGTGAGATTACTAGAGTTGCAAAGAACGATAAAAATGCACTGAAGATATTCCTCTTCATTCCTTAATTGATTTTTTACATCCTAAATTGATTAACTATACAATGAATGACAATTCTACAAGTCTAATGTTAAAAGTTAAAATTAATATTAAAAGATTAATATACTAGACTTGTTCAACATAATATTTTAATCAATTTAAACCCTTTTTGGTCAACCTAAAACATAAGGTACTTAGTGATAAATCTTAAATTGGTATCTATGAATCCCACAAACATCAAATGACTAGATTTGCGCAAAGTTCACGACCCCATCCTTTTGGTGTGATTGAATTATTTTGTTTGATTTCCCTACTTTATCAAATAGTTTGAATTTATCATTAAGTTTTCTTTCATTTCTTCCATATTCAAAGATGTTAGCTTGAGTGACATATATTTTTATTAATTTTTTAATTATGATATCTAATTTTATCATTATTATTGGATAATAATATATTTTTTTTTTCAAATAATATCTAACTTTACCCTTGTAATTTGACAATGATAATATTTTTTTTCTAATTTAATGATGATTGGATTTTTAACAATTTTAATAACAAGATTAATAACAAGATATGAACCACCTGTAACCTAAAATAAGCAATGACCAATTTACAAAACAAGAAGTCACTTTTTTATGTTAAAAAATACTTTTAAATTACACAATTCAAAACTAAAAGATGAATTTCAAATTGCACTTCCAAATTATATAATCCAAACAAAATTTTTACTTCAATATTAAACCCTCTAAAAGTCAATTTTTACATAATCATTTTTCACTTTCAAATTGTACAATATTGAAGTTTTCATTGTTTTCTTTATCGTGAAATTTTCTTTATTTCTAGGATTATCTGAAAGTCATATTTTACATAAAAAAACAAATTACATAATCTAAAAATGATCTTTCCATAAAAAAAGTTTTTGAATTATGTAATCTGAAAATCATATTTTACTTAAAAAAACAAATTACATAATCTAAAAGTTATCTTTTAATAAAAAAATTCTGAATTATGTAATTAGATAATCTTCCAAATACTATAAACCAAAAAAAATTATGAGAAAAAATACTTATAAATTTGATCAATTTATAAGCGTCTGTCACTTTATTCATTGGGTCCATTCATGACATAACACATAAGGATGACACGAAGACAAAAGCTTTTAACAACCTCCATGATGGTGCACATGGAATCAATGGAGGTGCAGAAAGAAATGGTGGATAATATATTTTCAACCCAAATCTAGGTAAACAGTAATTCAGCCATTGTTTTTGAAAGATGATCAATTATATTACATCGAAACACGCACAAATAAATCATCCTTAATTGCCGTATCCTCCCATTTGTAATATAAATTACTAATAGAATTGCTTGCCCAAATGACATGGTGTCTGTCTGAATTACAGAGGTGATATCAGATTTTCTTCTGTAGCAATTTAATTCCTAATTAAGATGGGCCAAACGTCTGACATTATAAGCTCTCACTCAGAAACATGGTGGTATTTACTTACTCAAGCCATGGATGTATTAATGGCCCATCTCGGCGGCATCCACACCTCAAGGATACAAAGACTAAATCATGTTTAGAGTCTTCATAATGAATGCATAAGTGAAGGCATCTTCCTGGAGCTTCTCAAATCTGCATCGACACGGAACCCGTGAACAAGCAAAATAAATAAAATCTACAGTTGTCTCATTACATTTGAGAAACAATTTTTTAAAAAAATTTTAAACGTCAGCAAGATTATAATTTTGTTATCGTTCCAAAAAGTAAAAGAAAAAATTACTGTCTATCAAAAGGTAAAACGATTACATCGGCTATCAAAATAGAAGAGGGTTATATTCTTGCTCATATTAAAATTATACTCTAAGCAAAAGTATAATTTTGGTATGTTAAGATTACTGTGCATTTAATTTAAATAAAACAGATATCTCCTTATTGTTTCAGTTTGGATAAATTTTTTTATAAATTAAAACTGAAATACTTTAATATTATTAGAAATTCTCTTGTCTAACTTCTTCAAAAGGTTTAGGAAGTGCATTGGTTTTTATAAAATCATTTGTTTTCCTTTTCCAACTTATATACACTTGTAAAAATGTTGGCATACTTTTACTTTATTTCCTATATTCAATTTCTTGAATAAGCATATTATGAAATCATTTTGTTTACTGTTCTTAATTTTTGCTTTCATTGATTCCTATACAAGTAAATAAGAAACAAAGTGAAAATAAGATAGTCATTTTGTAATTAAAAATCTAAAACATTTTCTCAAACGAAATGGTCTCTCTAGTTCCAAGTTGGTTTTATTGCCTTTCTTATAAATATTTATTGACATGTTTTTAATGTCATCTCCAAAAAAAATTATTTTAATCTCTCTATCCAAATATCTTCAATATAATCCCCGTAAGATATATGATGATAAGAATGCAAAATAAAAAATAGTTTGTCATGGAAACAACTTGCAATAATAATATTATTACGACTTAAATTTAAGGTGCGTTTGGAAATCTGTAGTACAAGCATTGAACAGAAGTTTTCACAATCCAAGACAAAGATCTTCTACTACATTTTCTTTCTTTTAAGAAGGATGACTTAATATTGTTTAATATTAATGATACTTTATTATTATTATTATTATTTACTTGAAATTTTTCTTAAATTTAAAAGTACCGGTAGAGAAGATGAGAAATCTGAGATTACCTTCCCGACTTAGAAAAATGTCCAGCACCAAGCTCGCATTTAAACAACAGGATGCTATCATCAGTCTTCATATCCCTCAGTTTTGCAACAAACTTCGCAGGTTCAGAATACATAACCCGTGGGTCTACAGCATGCACAAGCAGATGTAAGATAGATGCACATGTCACGTGTAAAACCAAAGGATATTGTTCCAGCCAATTATCAGTAATCACAAAACAGAAAGAATGATCTGCCTTTAAGTATTAAAGTTTAAAACCGAAACAGTTTCGTGACATAAATCAGATATGCTTACCATTTAATCCAGCTGTAACAAGAATGTGTGGATAGTTCTGTGCCTTCACCTGCGTAAAATGAGAGGACTTAGAGATAAATTATTCCAAAAATTCATTTAATACAAGAGAAAAATAAAAATTATGCTCGGACTGAAAAAGAATGATATCCAATGAAAAAATACAAGGCATCAACACAGCCACAAGGTTCTCACGTTATCAACGGGGGAATATGATTTCATGTAAAAGTAGAATTCCTCCTTTCTAGGATCACCCCATTCCTGCGGTAACACAAGGAAACAATCTCATTTGTGAAAAAGAAAAACAAGAGAAAACATATCATAGACACTCTGGACTAGCTTCAATAATGAAATTCGAAATTTTTTATAGCACATATGAAACGAAGACCCCGTACAATTATAATAATCTCGAAGAATTTCGATGGAAGTATAATATCCCTTATTACATCAGTTTAAACGACAAATGAATGGTATGACAATTAAAAAATAACTCCATATATATAATCTGATACATTTTACGAAAATATAATATGAAAAAGAATGCTAAAACAATTTCACTGGCTTAAGGACCCAGCAAAAAGATAAAACATAAACGGAACCCAGGGCACCACAAGACCATGCATAAATCAAATTAGGAAAACAGTATTTGTGCAACAAAATTGAAAGGAAGACGAAAAACATGCAAAATGATAGGGCGCACAACAAGGTTGAACAAGATTAGAGTATACTACGAGAAACAAAAATGTAGAAGTGGTTTCTATAAAGACATGGCTTGGCCAGACAAATTCATCCATTTTAGCAAGGAAACAAGTCCAGCTAACACCTTAACATCAATTAAGCAAGAATACATTAATTCAACCAACTATCTTGGCTCCTACAAATCCACTTCCAGAACCCAATTAAACAGTATTCAAAATGTCTTCAAATATCCATTTGGAATGGCAGAATAAGGGGAAAAATTACCTCCCATTCTGAAGTAGTAAGAGGAATGGTTGGATCAAGCATTGTTGTCAAAACATCCACAAAAGGTACTCCAGCAACAGCAGCCCTGAATAAATCTGGTCTCATATTAAGAACTGCACCGATTAGCAAACCACCAGCACTTCTTCCTTCAATGCACAGTCTCTCCTTAGAACAGAATTTTTTTTCAATCAAATATTCAGCACACGCAATAAAATCGGTAAAAGTGTTCTTTTTCTTCAACAGCTTCCCATTCTCGTACCACTGCCTCCCCATTTCCCCACCTCCGCGTACATGAGCTATGGCATATATAAAACCCCGATCTAACAATGAAAGCCTTGCTGATTTGAAACTGGGATCTATGCATATCTGGTGACAATTTGAGGTCACTAAATTATAGATTCTAGATGAAATGGAAGGAGACATGTTCAAAGGTGCAAAGACCAGATTCTTAGATGGAAAGAAACTGTAAAACAAACAGGCTAACAAATAGTGCCCGTAACCCATATATACAAGAGCAAACATTGAAGTAAACAAATAACTATCTTTACAGGTTGAATCAATAATGACACAATGGAATCAGAAACCTATTTCTGAAACAATCAATAAGAAAAGGGACATAAATAAGGATGTTCTAGGTAAAAGAATCTTGCACTGATACTACTAGATCATATTTCTGACAAGACAAAAATGTGAGTGCTTAGCGGCAGAGAAAGATACAAAATGTACAACAACCTTTTACTTTCAAGTGGCAAGCATTAAAGACTGGTGCAAAACAGCAGCTAGTAACTTTCATCCATTATCCCATACAAAATCAAAGCATAGAATTCAAAATTGGTATTGTTATATGTAACTCAATCTATGTAAACTTGTATGCTTTTACCTCATAGGATCCGTATCCATAAAGCAGTAATGGATCTGATCCATCAAGCTTCACAACATCTTTACGGTAAACAATCGAAATGGGAATCAAAGTTCCATCCAAAGCAGGTGCCCACTGCCTTTCAGTGACATAACGTGCTGAATCAAAACCTCCTAGAACCTGAGTAAAATAGGACCATACAGAATAATTAAACCACACCAAAGAAAAAAAAGTAATAATGACAACAAAGAAACTAGAAGCATTATTACCATAACTATTTTCACTAGTACCCCAAACATCTATTAAGATGCGAGTGAGGATTGCCCCATTTATATACTGTAAATTGATCTTATATCCAGTCATCGTGGGATTTTCAACACATACTCTTCACCGAGTATGAGACTAGATATTTATCTTATATCTAGTCAACGTGGGATTTTCAACACATACTCTTCACACCACTTCTCGAGTGTGAGACTAGATATTTATTAGTGGTCGATAAAAGGTGATACAATAAGCCCAACAAACCTCACTAGCATAGGTTCTTTCAAGCCTAGCTCTACATGCATGTTAGCCCTAATTACCACATGAATCATTTTATTAACAAATAATCCATTTTTTTTAATAAGTTGGAATTTATAATAGTTCACAAATTCTGAATACCACGAATATTGCCTCAGAACCCTTTGAAATGTATTGAGTTAAACATCAATTTAGCCCCTCAAATAGATACTATCAATCAACTTGGTCCGTGATATAATAAAAAAAGAAATTTACTTTCTAACTTAAAAAACTATGTATCTATATGATCCTTGAAATTGGTATCACTGGTCAATTTGGTTCCCACAGTCCTTATTTCTTAGGTCCTTGAGGGCGACAATATAGTTGTGCCTTGGTGATCAGTTGGTCATGGGCTTGAAGATGTACACAACCTCTTTGCATAATGTTTTAAATCCTAGAAAATGCCATGTTGCTGCGAGCTCCAAAAAAAGCTATAGCAAGCTTGCTTATAGTGGCTGACTTGCTACTTTGAAATTTTTTTATAGTTCATATAATAATGTATACTATATACCTTTAAACTATAAAAAATGATAAAATTACTAATTAATAACATTCATAATTAACAATACAAGCTCATTAGTGCCTTGACTCAGAAGCAAAACATACAAGTAGATATAAAACACCAAAATTAATATCATCGATAATGAACAGAAAAAAAAAGTCATTATTAATGGGATTTTATAACTCATCATCTTCTATCACATCCATCTATTCCAATTTTAAAAATTAAAATCGCAAAAAGTGCCCTCCAAAGAATCCCTAATGTCAGGGATTTTTTTGAATCAACAAATAGTGCCACTATTCAGCACACTGTTTGGTCCGCTAAAGCAGCCCTTGTAGCAGGAAGGGGTTGATCTAGACCACTACACTGCTATAGTGGCGCTATAGTGCCATTTAAAACCCTACAAGGCTGCATACGATGACCCTTTCTCATACCTTCACATTGCAAGGAGCCTTCTAGCATTGTGGTACATTAAATTTTTTTTTTTTGGTCCTTAACATTATGGACCAAATTGACTGACAAATACCAATTTAAGCACTGAAATATCTGATAGTAGCCAATTTTAAGGCCTAGAATTTATTTTTGTAATTTTAGGGTCTAGAATGACTATTTTTACTTTTAGGGACTAATTTGATTTATTTCTCCAATATATTGCGAAGTCAACCTGTCCCTCGTCACAGCTTTCCCCAAGAGACAAATTATGTCAAAAGTCAAATGTTAGCATTTTATATGCTGTCTTTCAAAATCTATCAAACAGCAGTAAATTCCTTAAGAAAAAACCGGAAGACAATAACTACTCAAATATGAAATGAAGAAATCACTCAAAAAATTATGAATGCCAATCAGAATAACAAAGCCAAGGTACTGATCAGACAACATGAAATATTTTAAGCATGGGTATGCATAACACAGCAAAAGGTCAAAATTATGATATACCAGAAAGAAGCACTTTAACAGCAGGGAATAGAAAGACTTGCATAGAACAAATAAATCTACATGTCAAACTATTAAGACTGAAGAAAGACCACATACAAAATTGAAAAACTTAGGAGTTTAACTGCCCCTTTAACTTACCGAGTTAATCTTCTTCAAAACAGAAATGCCAGTCTTCATATCATAATCATATACCGAGAAAGGAGTCCTCAATGAGCTATACGAAAACCTTAAAATACTTGATGAAAACTCTGAGTCTGAAGAATCCACTGAATATACAGGATCAACAAAACTAACTGCTTGCCCGCTTTCAAGGCTTCTTAGTGGTTCACCAATTGGTGGAAGGTGATAAACAATTATTTTTTGTAGACCATTTTCTCTCTCATATGCTACTAGATGATCGCTAAAAAGTTGTATGTCCTGAATTTTAACACTAAAAAAAATTCAATGTAAGTTTTGGTGAAAGAGAAAGACACAAGCTCCAAGAATTACTATTGTATACATTTATTCATGCTAATGATTTTGGTTGTTGAGAGATGAAGGATCGTCATATAAATATAATGAGGCAGAAAATTAGTTCACTATAAACTGCAACGGAATATAATACCAGCCAAGGAACAGCTCACCGAAGTTTAATTAGAAAGGTAACAGCCCAAAACAGTTTTTGAATTATCAAATAGTAATTAAGAGCACAACAACCAGAGAGACAAAAAACGAAAGTTGCTTAAACAGCAAACAATTACTTACAAAGCATCTTACTGCCTTCTATTAGAATGCAGGCTTAACTACCACAAGCTTATACATGGCTTTTAAAAGGAGAATATTATATCTATAGTAAGAACAATTCATTTTTTAGTAACCAAATCAGAAAGTTGGAAATCAGTAATAAATGACCGCATTGTTCAGAAAGTTGTTTACTCTTATTTAATGCTGTATTTTACATCTCTGAACGCACTACCCAGTGGCCCGCGCAAATTCATAAGATAAGTCGTTATATAATTTATCAAGGTTATGGCCATAATGAACAAAACAACTGAGCAATGATACATAAATTGTTCTACCTTTCGTTGTGTGGAATAAGAACTGTAGTTGAGGAGGTGTTATTGACAGCACAAGCTACAACCTCCGAATTGAAAAACTGATCACTTCTCCTCTTAATAAAAAAATGATCTCCACGATGGCTGACAGTTGTGTCAATACCCTCAACACGCGGAGTCAAAACTTTAAGACCCTCTTCAGGTTTAGAAACATCCATATAAAAATTGAACCTTGTATTTTTGCTCTCTGACGCAACGAACAAATATTTCTCGCTTTCAGAAACTTCAAGATCGAGAGAAAACATATCGTCCTTTTCCACGTAAAGAAGAGTATCCTTTGATTGTTCTGTTCCAAGCACATGAAACCATGCCTGTATTACATAAGATGTTAGCGTAGAAAGTAGACAACTAACAAGTGTAATGTTTTAGAAATGCGACCACCAAAAAGGAGTTTTTTTATGGCAAAAAATAAATATTGTAAATATATCCAAATACCATATTGGAGTAAGGCTTGGACTGCTTGCTTCATATTTCGAAAAAAAAAAAAAATACTGTGATATAGTCTTTCCTCCAGATTTTGAGATTTAGCTCTTTTTGATAACATACCTAATTATTATAAGTTAATTATTTTTTAAATTAAAAATAAAACATTTTCCCTCAATAAACACAAACTGAGCCCTAATCAATCAGAACTTAGCGTCTGGCTAAGAATTAAGCAGAAAGCATTTAGTATCACTGCCACATTGAACCACAGCATCACCCAGTAAATCACAAACCTCATATTCCTGTTTTCAACATTTTTATCAGGCTAAACTTCAAATTAAATTTGGCCAATTTCACTCCTAATCAGATTGGGATTTACAATGCCCATCAAATGGGTTCAGAGTTGGACATGCGATGCGAGAATTTCGCTGAGTTGAAATTAAGATGGAAATAGAGGCTCCAGTTATAAGAGTAGGTAAGATCTTGAATTAAATGGTTTTGTCGAAGAAGTGATTTCGGAAAGAACAGAATGGTATGTTTGATTTATTTAACTGGCCCCATCTAGTGGGAAAAAGGTTTTGGTTGCTGCTGATGCTATTGTTGAAAAACGAAATATTATTATTAGAACTGAATGGGTCAACAATACTGATTCCAGAGGAGTATGGCTCACCTTGTCAGGTCTGAGAATCTCATCCATTGTAATGTAAACTAAAGCATCATTACCAGCCCATTCAAGGTATCCTGTTACACCAACAAGAGGCTCTCCAATAGTAGCTCCAGTCTCAGCATCAATGACATAAACAGTATATATTTCATCTCCTTTGGTATCTTCTGCATATGCTACCAACTTGTTATTTGGGCTAACCTGAAAATAAATGTAGCTTGAAATAAAATAAAAGCAGTTGGAAGTCGGGAAACAAGACAGAAGAAAGTGAAAAAAAAAAAAATGCCATAATACTATGATCTAACCGTAAAGGTACCAATACTGTAGTATTGGTGCTGTTGCGCTTTGACATTCTCATCCAAAATAATGTGCTCCTGAGGAGCTTCAGGTCCAGTGGGCATGATGTCATGCACAGATGGCACCTTTTGGTGATCAGGTATTAGACGCCTACAATGTTGAACATACTCCTTCCCTTCCAAAGTTCTCTCATAATAGTAATAAGACCCTTTGCGAAAAGGTGCAGAGATATCATCCTCCTTAATCCTTCCTCTTATCTCAGCAAAAAGCTTATCTTCAAATTCCTTAGTTCCTAGAAATTTAAAAAAAATGAGGATAACTTTCTCTGCTAATCTTAAGAAATTTCCTTCAAAAGTGAGTGTATGTAGCAAATAAGAGGGTAGATACAGCAAAGGAATTCCTAAGTCCGCTCCACGCAGTCCTAGAGCCTTTTACCCCTTTATATTTGTTCAGTTTATCAATGAATCATTTCCAGATATTGCAGAGGAAGCGAACAGACGACTAACTTGTAATGGTATAAGAGAAATTCTAGTAACACTTTGCAATATAATCTTTTGAATGCACTGTGCTATGAGTCAACTCATTAAAAATCACAAAATTTTGTGGATCATACTTTTTATTTAATGATTGTCATGATTTTGTAGTTTTCAATAATTTTTTATTAATACCAGTGCGTTGATAGCACTCCTCAAGTTTCACCGGAGCCAACCCCTCAATCAACCTCCAGCTTAACAATAAACTTTAGAAAACATGGATGCATCTGATGGTGACATAGTTTCTATAGCCATTAGGATATACTGTTTAGGAGGCGTTTTATCTTGTTCACAGTCGAATTATAAATTTACCACAACTTAGAGCAAATTATATAAGTTGAATTAATTACTAGCTCGGAATTTCGTTGTTTGTAGAATAATCACAGATCACAAGTTGCTCTGTTTGCCTAAACTATTGCTTTATACTAATCCAGATGGAATATAAAACTGAGAGAGAAAGAGAGAAAATCCAAATTATTTCAATTTTCCCTCGTCGGTCACCGCACCGAATACAGTGTTAGAATTCCCTTCTCGAGAACCAAACTTCGTACCAAAAAGACGAGTCCGTACAATCAATTACTGAAACTAAACCACCGATGCCTTTTTGCCACTGTAACCAAGACTCTTCAGTAAATCCACACCTGACAGTCATGCTTAGTGTGTGCTACACTTGCATGCTTAAGCGGATTGTATTTTCAGAAGATAAATACAAAATCGAAAGAAAACAAAAACAGTGAAAGCGAAAGACGGTAAGAAAAAGACGATTCGCACCAGACATGACGGAATCGGTGTAGGCATTCTCCTGGCTGAGGTAAGACAGCACCTCGGGATCGGTGCGGGAATCGTCTCGGAGCCAGTAGTAGTTGTCGATTCTCACGTCGCCGAACATCTCCATGGCGTGCTCCACCTTCTTCGCCACGGGAGGAGGCGGAGAGTGAGACTGTGAGAGCGGCGAAGAAGGATTCATCGGCGATGCGGAGGCGGCGACACTGCGGTGGTGAGATAATGCAGCGTAGGCGGCGGCGGGAGGAAACGGAACGGCGGAGGAGAGAACAACGGAAACGGTTAGAGGAATGCAGAAAATGTGACGAAAGTTTAAGCGGAGATTTTGAGGCACCATTTGATGTAATATAGTCCAATCTTTATCTTTATATTTTGAAAATATTCCACTTTTTCCTTTTTTTATTAATTTTTTAATATTCTCGGAATTTGGAATTTGGAACAGGGAGAGAGAGAGTGAAGTGGTGCAGTGAAGTGTTTGGAAAGCTGTGTATCGATACCCGTAGAAGGCAAGTATCACGGAACCCTTCTTTGGTGGTGAAGCTTACGAAGCCTTTAGTTTCCTAATTCTATGGTTTGGGACGAATCTGAGCAGCGCTATCTCTAACTATCCAACTAAATATATAATACCACATCACATCACCGTTCATCACGTTTTCGGTCTCATCATCCATCATCCTAACATTCTTTTTCGAACCAAGGAAAAGCAGTAAATAAAAAATAAATTAAAAAATGAAAAAAAAATATTTTTTTTCTTTGATTCTTTTCACTTTATCTCAGATAAATCAAGAAATATACATGCTTTTTTCGTTATAGACCAGTATATTATACAAGATTTTTCAGATATTCAAATTTAAGAAGTTAGATGTTACACGTTCCAATCTTACTACATATAAATATATATATTAAATACGATTGTTAAATTATTATAGACTAATAATGTAAATTTTTTTTTTAAATAGTATTATAACTATGTTCATATTTTTATCTTACAGGTTTTTTAAACTATAAACTGACACTGCTTGGTCTAGTCATGTACAGCTGTAAGATTTGGTTTTATTCAGATGGAGTGATCGAAAATGAAGAAGTAAACAAATAAATAAAGGTAAAGATGAAATAGAATATTTCCTAGATTGAGTAAAAAACGACTGAAAAAATTGTAATTAAATATAAATAATTTGAAAGAATTGTCAAGATATATAGCATTTCATTTATTATTACAACAATACCCTCTTATTTTCATAGTTCTAAAAAGTAACCATGTAGAATGAAAACATTAATGAAGTAAAAGAGTAGCATGAGAAGGGTTGGCACGTGCTTCATGTTTTTGTTTTTTTTTTTCAGTCAAATATTTGTCAGTTGATGAGTGTGTGTGAAACCAACCTTGAATCCACATTTCCTAATATAGGGTGACTCATGCGTCCATCTACTCTTACTCCATAGGAATTAAACATAGGTCAATACATAACCTCGAAATCATAAATATATTTGAATTAAAATGACTTTAAATGACATAATTCAATGAACTATATCCTAGATAGTACATAGTTATGAGAAGTTACTCATGACTTATTTTGTATTTTATTTTTCTAAATCATAATAATAAAATATGTATGATATGACATAGCTAGATGACTTTAAATTAAGTAAAATTTATCCTTTTATTATAATTTATTATTAAAATGGATAAATTGTAATATTTAATATCATATCATATCAGGATCGTTATTTAGAAGTATGTAAATAAAAAAGATAGTCTCGATATATGAGACATTGTTATTTTAATCCAATACATTTTATATACTCGGACTGCATACCATTAATTAATTTGAGTATTAAAGTATTTATAAGGATATTTTTATGAAGCCGGAGACTTAACTGAAGAAAAAAAAAACAATATCTAAAATTGAGGAGCCAAAGTCCATTGAAGACCCATAAATTAAGCTATGTTAGTCAGTTACATAAATAATTAATGTAAATTTATAATAATAATAAAATTTATTATTATAGTATAATAAAAAGTAAGTTGATTCAGTATTATTCTTACTTATAAATAAGATATCTTTATTCATACTCATATTAACTTATTCTCTAAACGTGTTTGGAGACTGAATTAAAAAAATATTTAATTTAGAGATTCACTCAAAATACAACAGGATCCAAATTAGTTTGAATACAACAAACTCTTTTATATATCAACTTGATTTTTCTACCTCAAACAATATATATATATATATATATATATATATATATATATATATATATATATATATTTCAAATCAATAAACAACTAATGTACAAGGACTACCTAATAATACAAATTAAGAAAAAACAAATTTGAACTAATCTCTTTTAGCCTACTTAAACTTGTAACGATGGAAATGCAAATGAAAAAAAAAAAAAAAACTGCTAAGTTCTATATCTCAATCAATATGAATTTAATCATGTGAAGTTTGTAAATCCCCATCTTTTCTTTTGTATTTTAATGTTAAATTTGGTTGTTGATTTGACGTGCAAG
>Ga0209700_106216_pt1 | contig 18843 bp, 12 predicted proteins | sample SiratroredBW_FD_187528 | JGI IMG/M metagenome (GOLD analysis project Ga0209700, IMG submission 187528) | Root nodule microbial communities of legume samples collected from California, USA - Siratro red BW (SPAdes) (version 2) | ecosystem: Host-associated > Plants > Roots > Nodule | place: USA...
TTTAAGCCTTTTTCAAAAAAAAAAAAAGGATATCTTATGTGTCTAAACTTTTTCACTTTTGATTATTAATGATGAATATATATTCAATTTCGTTTTTTTTATTTCCTAAGTAGTTGTATGTGGGTGATTTAAATTTATAAGCTTTGGTATAGTAGCCATCCCACCAAAGTTAAGAGTATTTTTCGGGTCAGTCGCTCAACACCACTATTTGGGATTGACAACAATGCAACCGAGCATATTTAAAAGCTATATTTGTAACTAGAAATCTAGTGTCGCCATTTGTCATGATTAATGATTTGGTTAGGCAGGATGCCTAAAGCAATAGATATCAGGTTATGGCTGATTAGTTGTTATATAGCTTTGAACTTGCTTATAATTTCTTTGGGGATGTCTGATATAGTGGTGAAAATCACATTGGAACAATGCGTGAATGAGTTGCTCAAAATATAATAATTAATTGATGAAAGGGCTGCTATTGATTTTTATTCTAGGGGTTGAGTTGATTAGAGTGGGATGTATTTTGTACTATAATATAACAGTTTTAAATGTATTATTAACTATACAAATGACTTCCAAATTCTCAGTAATAAATTAATGTATTAACTTTTGTTATATGTTTTTAAATTCTGTAGGGGCAATAGGGGTGGCTATGGTGGAGATAGACGCAGAGACAATTATAGAGATGGAGGTGGTTCTGGTCCTGATAGGCGTGATAATTATGGTGGGAACCGTTCACGGCCATATTGAGGGCTTCAATAGAGAACATTTTATGTACTATGATGTATGGTCTGAGGGATTTGTTGTATTCTATTGGTGGGTAACTTGAGATTATAGCAAAGAGGTAGGTTGTTCACTTACTTTTACATGACCTCTTTGCTCCTTCTGTTTTTTTGTCTCTTGCTGGTCGGATTTTACTTTTAGGCGGGGCTTAATTTGATCATGTGAATGCTTTTAAAGGGGCAAGTGCATACTCTCCAAGCTGCTAAGGTAGGTTTTATTTTTGTTTGTAGTGACTCCTGCTTTCATGAAAACAGGTTCTACTCTTGGTTGGAAACTGAACTGTGTTATTTTCTGGATTAATGCTTTCATACTTAGCTCATCCAATGTGGCATCTGATTGAAACAATTGGTGGGATTAGAGGGACGTTTTATGTTAAGTCATGGTTCCATGGATCAAGTAATCCCAAGTAGATAATATTGGAATTGTAAACTATTTCCTAGAAAAAAAGGGTTTCATTGTCTGCATGTTGCATTTAACCTTAACATCAGTATAATAAGTTAAAGATATACAATCATAGCCTGTTGTAAACTGAATGTTGAAGTTCATGTTCAATGTAGGTTACGTGATGACTATGTTGAAAGTTTTGGTTTGAACTGTTTAAACTTTAAATTTGCTACCAAGAAGTTCAATATAAAGTTATAAGGCCAGTAGTGCTAATTGTAACCACAATGGCGTAATAAAAGAGTGCAAGTTATCGAACTAATGAAGTTCCTTTATTTTTTAAATTCATCAAATTTTGTCCTGTTGTCCATTTTGTTGCACTTAGAATATTCAAGTTGTTATATTTTGTTTGCATCATTTTTCTTTTTGAAATAACTACTACCCGTTCAAGAGTTTTTGAAGATTCCTTTTTATTTTTGTTTTGCCTTATTGCATCAGGTTGGAACCTTTTTAACTGTAGTCAGTTTGCAAATAGGAATCCTGAACGTTATGTTTTATTTTTATGACTACTTCACGGTGAGCTATAGATGTTCATGCAGTTTCTGATTCTTTGCATACTCCTTTCTAATGTTTAATGATGACTAAGGACAGTTGTGCTGGTAAGAGCTGCTAGACTTTTGGTTCGCACATCAATCCTTGATGGTTTTGCTTATCATCAAGCAAATACCTGTTCGTTTAGCTTCTTGTCTTTGTATGGTTTCCATAGGTTTTCACCTATTGTTCTGATTGGTAAAGAATATGCCATGTTCGAGCCTTTTTTGGTTCTGTTTGATTTTTGCAGTAGCTGCCTGGTATTTGGTTGTACTCTTGAGACTTCGTAGTGTCCATTAGTGTTCTGATTGGATTAAAACTCTGCGGTGTGTTTGCCTTCTTTGGCACTGATCATCTTGCAGGTAGCTTCCTGGAATTTTGTGGTTTGGCCGTGCCAAATTTGTTTTCTTTGTGGCTGAGCTATTACATAGATTGATGCCATTATTGTGTTATAAAAGCTTTGTTCGCCATTCTAAAAGCATAGATAGATTATGTGTACTCGTCTCTCTCTTAGTGCACAAGACCGTCCTGGAGGTAGATATAAATCTACTGATTGTTAAAAACATTTCTGTACTAACCGCTGTAGATTTTTTATGCCAATTGTTGGATGAGAATTTGATGCCCCACAAAATATTTTTTCGTTTCAGAAAATTTAATTCCGGCACGTAATTCTATTATTTGTAATGATTCACTATGTATGATTGAGTAATGCATAAACACGTTTCTAAGAATTGTTAAATTCTGATTCATTATTAGTAACTAGTTAATGACTACCATTTATAGTGATATTTTGAGTTGTATTTTTGTCAGGATATAATGGGAAGAGTTTGAATACATTTGTAGCACAATTAGTTGATACTTTTAATGAAGTTTATTAGATGATTTGTTTTTACTAGGATGACAACAGGTAGGTTTAAGGTTGGCAATCCTATTTTTATCTTCGAAGGTTTATTTTTATCCTCATCTTCATACCTAATAGGTATAAATATTTTGTTTTATCTTCATTCGAATCAGCAACACCTTTCTGCATGTGTATCTGCATCTGTTTTTATTCTATTAAATAATTTTTTATAAAAATTAAAAATTACAATAAAAAAATAAGATGTATCAAGAATTTAATATTGAAATAATACATATTTTTTTCTAATGAGTCTCAATTAAATGAAATCAAGTGATTAATTTGAAAGAATTGGTTATTTAATTAGTTATACTAAATATTGTTATAAATAAATAAAAATATTAAATGATTTATATTTTAATATATATTAAAGATGTATTGATTTAGACTTTTATATATAATAAGATATTAAATAAATTTGGATTAATATAAAATTTATGTGTAATTTATGAAAAAAGTTCAATATAATTTAATATTAATTTTGAAAATAATATTCAATTAAAATTTATAAAATGTTATAATAATTAATAAAAAGTATACTAATATAATTTGATTTTTTCGTACCCACAAAAACACATATATATATATATATATATATATATATATATATATCCAGGGAGCATTTATGTAATGGAATAATGTTGATATAGCGGCCAAATTATCTTTTTATATAATAAAATTTGTTTAGTAAAATTAATTCAGAGGTATTCCATCTCAAGAACTTCTTTTCCATTTATTCATTTGCTTAACAAATTCTTTTTAAAGGTCCTTCTTCGTGATTTTGGATAAGCTTAAGCTTCAACCATAGTAATTTTCTAAAGATATGTTGAGGCAATATTTTTTCATAAACAATTTTAGACGAGAAAAATAAGAAAATTTATCTCCATAACTAAAATGAACTTGTAAACAAAATTAAAATAATAATTTAAAAATTATATATAAATATTTTTACAAATTAACTTATGAGAAAATTTATTTTATCATCTTAATTTCTTCTTGGTGTCTTTATGGAAATATGTCTAAAGATACTCTTAATCATTCAGCAGCAACAAATTCTTCATCTTCTCAAGTAAACCGTTTCAAAGACTTTAAAATACTTAATTATAATAGTTAAATCAGATTTGGAAGAACATTTAAGGTGTAAATAAAAAGACTGAGAGAGAGAGATAGAAGGAAGCACTTGCAGAGCATCCTCCATACTCACTCACACTCAACTGCTGCTTTATAGTCTATACTGTGCAACATCAAATTAAAACCAGACATTCTCAAAATCGCAAAATGGCGGGGCGCAAACACGCGCCCTCCTCCTTCACGAGCCTTGACGAAACGCGCCTCGCACATTCCTCCCCGGCGGCGGCGGTCCGCGCCCTCGAGAACCGCGTCGAAACGCGCCATCGCGAGATCCAGACCCTCATCGCCGACAACCAGCGCCTTGCTAGCATCCACGTGGCCCTAAAGCAGGACCTCGCCGCCACTCAGGAGGAGCTCCGTCGCCTCTCGGCCACCGCTGCTGAAGTCAAGGCCGAGCGCGATGCGGAGGTGCTCGAGATATACGAGAAGTCGCTGAAGGTGGATGCGGAGGTGCGCGCCGTCGCCGCAATGAGGGCCGAGTTGGATCGGGTGCGGACGGACGTACAGGAGCTCGCGACGGGGCAGAAGGAGCTTGCGGCGCAGCTGCAGACCTTTGAGAGCGACCTCGGGAGGGCGCGGGCCCAGGCGCAATTTGTGCCGGCCATTAAAGCCGATATAGAGGCCATGATCCATGAGATTCAACGAGGAAGGTAAATTGTTTATTTATTTAAGTTAATCATTGTTTATTTGTGGCCATGACTTTTTGAGGACATTCATTTTTTTGTTTAGGGATTCCAGTGATATGGCTTAGACTTTTATTTTAGGTTTTCATTTTGCATGTTTGGTGAATGGTGTTTTTTTGTTTGGCTTGGACGTGAAAAAAGTAGAGAAAGGAAGGTGCAACTTGATAGCCTTTTAGATTTCAGTTGTTGAATGTTATTGGGTGAATGCAAGGCTTTAAAATAACTGTGTGCTTCTGTCTAAGCACAAATATTTTTATGTGATTTTCTTATTAGGGTAGTTTGTGCAGGATCTTGCACTAAATGGTTGTGGGCACTGCCCCAAGGACCACTCTTTGTTCGTCCTCGTTAGTTGTTAGGTTTCCCTTATCTGAGCATGTGAGGGAAGGCATCAGAACCAGAATGAACTTTAGCATAGAAACATGTGTTTGGATCATTGGAGTAAAATAATTTTATTTGTTCTTTGTGTTTGCACTCACTACTCCTTTCATTGTAATAATTTTTATTTTTTGTTTTCCCTCAAAATGGAAGTCATATGTCGATATAGCTTTCCTGTAAATGCCTGTCATTTGATTCGTGCTATTGACAATATTGTTGTTATTTCCTTTATGCTCTGGTTGGTGGTGTGGAATAGATAAGAAGGAAATGGGAAATGGGGTTCTCTGGTTAGAAATGCCGAAGAAATTTTTGGAAAACATGGACAACCCACACAAATATAAGAAATGCGTAGACATTCACATATTTTTTATGGTTCTACCCTTGTGAAGGTCATGGACAGTATTTGTTAAACACGATTGTGTATTCAAACATAATCAGTTATGTATATGGCATAATAGATTACTCAAAATCTCTAATTCATACCCTTTAAAAATAACAGAAACTAAAGGGGGGATTTTGTCTATTTCTTAAAGTGTCCGTGCGTGTGCTTCTCCATGTGAAGAGTGAGGAACATATATGATATCTGCTATAAACAAAAGTGGAGAGTGAGAGTCTCCACTCCGAACTCTTATAAAGAGACTCTTTCATCCTTCTGCTCTGCACTGCTAGCTTGCACTAACCATAATGCAACATTGACCTCCAAATAGAGACGATTAACATCAAGATCATATAATCAATTATGTAAATTGTGTAGTCAATTATATGTTGATATATGTCGACATATAATTGATAGAGTCTTTTATAGTCAATTATTCATGTAGATGTGGAGAAATCAAAGAACAATAACATAGTATTTTTATTGATATATTAGTTTCATTGGTTTATGATTTATTTACTAGTTAGACTATGATTCTGAATGCATTGAGTCTGCTGATTCTAAAATCCTGATGCTGACATTTGAGTTACTTTGAACTTTAAACTTCATGATGCCACCGTGGAGCTCGCAGAAGAAGTAAAAACTAATGTTGATGGGTATTGTTCACCGTGTACAGAAGTGTGTCTCATTCTTTGTTTATTTTGATTTCTAATATTGAACCCTGTTATTAGTTCAGATACTTATCAGCCTATATAAGATTTAATATCACTTACTAGATTTTGTTATTGCCTGTGTCTCTACTGATTCCATGCTTCCTAATTCAACTACACTATCTTTTCCTGTTGGAAGAGTGATATTTCCTGCGTCTAATCAGATGCAAGGGCTAAAGTTCACCTAGTCTGAAATATTGTGCATGCTTTACATTTTCATTTATTGATGCATACAGGAATGCTATTGAACTTGAGAAGAAGACACATGCTAGTAACCTTGAACACAGACGGGAAATGGACAACAATATGATTATAATGTCCAGTGAGGTTGAAAAGTTACGTGCTGAGTTGGCTAATGCAGAGAAGAGGGCAAGGGCTGCAATGGCTGCAGATGCAAAACCAAGTAATTTAACTTTCTTGGTCGTTTATCTCAAGTTCTTGGTAGATACAACAGAGTATAACTTCAAAATTTGCTCAAACTTTGTTCTTCAAGGGGACTTATTTAATTTTTTTAAAAAAGAAAATTATTTTTAATCAGAAAACACATTCTTAAAATTATTATGATAAATAAAACCTCAAAAAATTTGTTATTTTACTGGTTTTCTCTCAAGTTAGAAAGTTTGAATCCGTTTCTACAAGCTTTGGAAAAGGCAATTTTATGATACAGTGCGTTTTTTTAATACTTTTTCAGGGACTTTTTTTTTTTTGCCATGAGGAAAAAGCACTTAATCATATCCTTTTAATTCTTCGTAGATGCATACTATAAATCTATGGATTTTTTTTCTATACAGGTCCTGGATATCCTCCTGATAACTATGACAATCGTGAGATGGGATATGGAGGAGTCAGATACCCTCCTGGTTCTTATAGCATGCGTCAGGTATGTATGGCACACTCTTACAAGTTTGATATGCCTTTTACATGCTAGTCTGGTAGTGTGCGTCTGGTTCTGATTTATGAATGACATTGTGTATTTTAGCTTCAAATCCATAGAAAATTTGCAGAAACAATTTATATTTTGTATGGCATTTGCTTTCTGCACCTAAAAAAAAAATTCTTCCTGAATCTCTTCACCATTTACATTCGTCAATTCAAAATGGAAAATCATATTTGGCGATTTTACATTTGGGATTGGCCCATTCAAACTGTAAATTCCATTCTGGTTTGGTGACTTCTGGACTGGAGAAGGTAGAAAAACATTCCAGATATGTGCGACAAGAAATTTTTGGGATGCAGAAAGTGACTGCCTATTTATTTTAGGATACGCCTGTCAAATCTTTCCTTAAACGCCGAGCCCAACATTAGATTAATCATGTTATCAATTTATAAGAGCAGAACTCTGCCTTGATCTGTAGAGTGAAAAGACGAAGAGCGAGAGAATTAACATAGTGTGTTGGGTGGAAGGAGAAAAGAAAGGAAACGATTTTTAAAAGTTAGGAGATCCACAGTATTGTTTCTTATCTATTTTGAATTCATCTCTTCATCTCTGTTTTTATTTCTTATTAAATAGATCAACCTACACAATTTTCCAAACACTTTATTTCTTTTCCTACTCTACAAAATAATTAAACTTTCAATTTTATTTCTTATCTATTTATTCTCTATTCCCATTGTCTCCATTTTTCCCTTCAAAACCAAGGACGTAAATGAGTCCCCTGTCTGATTCTGAAATATACTCAGTAACTGTTCACTTAAAAAGTCAACAATACAAATGATTCTTGAATGCTAACCTTTGTTTTTATGAAATCGTAAAATAAAAAGATCTAGTTCTTATTAACATATTTAACTTTACAATGATGATAAAAAAATATCCAACTTTACAAAATAGGAAATTGTTGCCAATTTGGTCATTTGACGCACTGCCTTTGGCTTACTCTCAACTTTCTTTCTTTTCTTGTTTTCGTTTTTGAAGTCAACTAATTTCATGGAAAAACTTGCTCCGCTGACTGAGACAAATATTCTATTGCTGAATGTATGAATCCAAGTGGATATTTTGTTTTCATATTTGACTGTATTCCTAATACATTACCTCCGCATAACCTCATGCATGTAGGAGGATAAATAATTCAAATTTGCTTAACTTTTCAGATGCAAGCTGGGGTTGATGCACATTCTCAAGATGCAGCCGGAGCACCCTTACATCATTCTTATGATCAGCAACGTACGCAAGTACCTCGATAGGCTTCTGGTAATGCTTTAACTTTTGAAAGAGAGTTAAAAAATGTAGCGTAGCAATGCAATATGTCTCCTTTCCCCCAAATGAAACTTAATTCAACATTAGCACATATAATTTTACTTTACTGATATCTGAAAATGTTCATAAATTTAAAGTTTGTATATATTTATCACCGTGCTTATTTTAATTGTAACCAGTTCAGTAGTCTGCGTAGGTTTAATTTTCCTGTCTATTTCTATTTCGCAAAAACAACTTTGGTATTGCTTTTAATTGAAACTTGGTTAAATGTAAGTCAGAAGCGGTCAAATGTTAAACAAACATAATCTCAGCCGCAGATGTTTTGACAAACGTCAACACTGCAAGCTCTACCTAATTGCGTTACGATTTAAGTATCAAACATTGTCTCAAGGTGGGGTTTTGTTTCCTAGTTTGGTGTATTTTTTCACACTAATGTCTAAAATGGACAATTTCTTTTTACCGAAATGCTAATGTCTAAAATGGACAATTTCTTTTTACCGAAATGGGCAAATCAAGCTAGCCGGATACGATTTCAAATGAAGAAATCGTTCTAACTAGGCACAATTTCAGACTAGTCAGATATAAATCTTGAAATGTTGGAACGATATGTGTAGATATAAATCTTGAAATGTTGGAACGATATGTGTAGAAATAAAACATCGTTTGAGCCAAAAATGATTTTGACTAAAAATGCTAATTAAAATTATTTGACACAATTTCAGACTAGTCAGATATAAATCTTGAAATGTTGGAACGATATGTGTAGATATAAATCTTGAAATGTTGGAACGATATGTGTAGAAATAAAACATCGTTTGAGCCAAAAATGATTTTGACTAAAAATGCTAATTAAAATTATTTGACATTATGTTTGTTACATTTAAAACTAGTGCAATTGAAAAATTAGGATATTTGAATATTAAAAAATATGTTTGTAATATTCTATTTATATATTATAATATAAATTTTGTATATTATTTTATAAAATTGAATATAATATTTTTATAATAATAATAATTAGAAAGATGAGAATTTTGCTTGAAAAAAATATTTTTATTATAAAATGTGAAAATGTTGTGAAGGGTGTAGAGAGGGACACTAAACATGTTGAAATCTAAATAGTTATATGAACAAACTGTCATGACATGTTCACAAGGTAGTCTCAGAGTTTGAAATTTTTTATAATCATACTACTGTTCATTTAATTTGATTGTGAAAGATATAGGTCAGTGCCATTGGGGAGTGACCATTTCCTTGACATCAAAATCAAAGTTTTGGCGGTCATATCTTTCAACATGACACATAATAGGTTGTTGTTCATTTTTTCGTAGAATGACAGTAATATCTTTTGGATATGTGACCTACTCGTAACATGCAATCAACCTTTGTGTCTCGTTGAACAAACAAATCTTTTATTGTTTCGAAAGTTTTTGTCATAAGAGCATATATCGAAAGTGATCGGGCACCTATCAAAATAGAGTTTATGCTTTCTATCAGGTTTGTTGTCATTTGTTGTCATATGGCCAAACCTCTTGCCCCCATCAAATGTTTGTGTCTATTTCTCTAGTGGTATTTGATTGATCCAAGACAATGCTTGTCGAAATTTTGAAATTTTGATTGCATTGTAGATAATTTGGTCGTGACAATTGGTTGTTTTATCTTATATGTTGTGACAATGTGAAAAATTAAATAAGATTAATGATTGAATTTGAAATTAAAAATAAAGAAAGAAAACATACTGATGTTGATTAATTGCCGCTTCAACTTAGTATTTTTGAACTTAGAGTTGGAAGCGATGTGTCTTGTACGAAAGACTGAGGAAAGACCATCTTCCCAAGCAACATCTGGAGAGACTGAGGAAAGACCATCTTCTTCCCAAGCAACATCTGGAGATTGTAATAGTTGGAAGAACCATATCATTGTTTCCTTTGTCTCTCCTTCAACAATGGCAAAGACAAGTGGGAATATGTTTCGGTTTCCATCTTGAGATATTGCTGTCAACAAAGTGTTGTGATATTTACCAGTTCGGAATGTGCCATCTACTTTCACTATAGGCTTGCAGTAGTTGGAGTCGTCAATGCAAGGCTTGAACGCCCAAAATACCCGGTCTAGGATGTAGTAGAGTGATCCTCGACATTGTCAACTACAATTGGATGACCGATATATTGGACAATAGTTTTCAGAAGTGATTCCTGAAGAGCTTGCAACCATCTCGGAAGATGGTTATATGATTCCTCTCAGTGGGAAATCAAAAAAAGTCTCTCACACGTGTTGTTTTATTCAGGACCACATGAATTTGGACTCAACACAAATTACTTCAATTGTGGCCAATTCAGTGAAGGCAAATCCATCAATTCTTGTTAAAAGTCTGATTGTTAAAATCCAAAATCATTACGGCTATTTTGTCATACAATAAAGCTTGAAAGGTAAAACAAAATGCTCTTGCAATACAATTCAGAGACTAGGAGGAATCGTATAACCATCTTCCAAGATGGTAGCAAGCTCTTTAGGAATAACTTCTGGGGACTATTGTCCAATATACCGATCATCTGATTATAGTTGACGTCGTCGAGAATCACTATACTTACATCTAGACCGGGTATTTTGGGCATTCAAGCCTTGCATTGATAGCTTCAACTACTATAAGCCTATAGTGTAGGTAGATGGGACATTCTTGACTGACAAATATCACAAGACTTTGTTGACAACAATATCTCAAGATGGAAATCGAAACATATTTCTAATTACCTTTGCCATTGTTGAAGGATAAACAATGATATGGTTCTTCCATCTATTGCGTCAATATGTTATTCCTCAACCAAATATTTGTCGAATCACTGACAGATGAGCAACCATTTTGTCAACATTGCAATTTCCAGAGGTTGCTTGGGAAGAAGATGACCTTTCCCTAGTCTTTTGCATAAGACACATTACTTCCAACTTTAACAAGAAGTTCAAAAATGCTAAGTTGAAGCAATAATTAATCAATATCAGTATGTTTTATTTCTTTATTTTTAATTTCAAATTCAGTCCTTTACCTTATTTAATATTCACATTGTCACAATATATGAGATGAAAGAACCAATTGTCATGGCCAAACTATCTGCAATGTAATTAGAATTCTAGCCAGCAGTGTCTTGGATTGATCAAATACCGCGGAAAAAATTGACACAAATATTTGATGGGGGTAAGAGGTTTGGCCATATGACAACAAACCTGGTAGAATGCATAAACTCCATTTTGAGAGGTGCTCGATCACTTCTGATATTTACTCTTGTGACGAAAACTTTCGAAACAATAAAAGATTGGTTTGTTCAACAAGACACAAAGGTTGATTGTAGGTCACATATGCGAAAGATATTACTGTCATATTGTGGAAAAATGAATAACAATCTGTTATGTGTTATGTTGAAAGATATGACTATCAAAACTTTGATTTTGATGTCAAGGAGATGAAGACTCCCTAACGACGCCAACCTATGTCTTTCACAGTCAAATTAAATTAATGGTGGTGTGATTGTGGAGCCTTTGAGGTTATCTTGTTCACATGTCATGGTAGTTTGTTCATATAGCCATTTAGATTTCAACATGTTTGTTGCCCATCTACACCTTCCACAACATTTTCAAGGCCTATGAGATACATTTCCATCCAGATTGAAATCAAGATTATTGGTTTCCTTACACTAGTCCAAATTTTATACTCAACCTTGACTTTGAGACGAAGCAAATTCGAAAGACCAGTTACAACCCGAATACATAAAGAAATGAATAAGCCAGTTTCAAATAGATAAAAAAAAATGTACTTATTGTCGTAATGAGGGTCACACTTTATCCCTATAGACAATAATTATTTTATATAATCCATTACCTTAATTTAATCAGTTTAGTTACTTTTACATCAAATATTTAATCACTTTGTCATTATTGTTCTTTTAAGCCAAATTATTAATTTATTTATCATAATTAAAAATAATATTAAAAATTTTCAAATTTTATAATAAAAATATATTTTCAAGCAAAATTCCCATCTTTTTATTTTTAATATTATATTCAATTTCATAAAAATAATAAACAAAAATTTATATTATAATATAAAAAGAATATTGTAAACATATTTTTAATATTCAAATATCCCAATTTTTCAATTTCGCTTGGACAATTTTAAACGTAACATAGTGCAAAATAATTAAAAAAGATACTTGCTTAGGAACTTGCTTAGTGAGAAATGATTTTAATTAATATTTTTAATCGAAATTGTTTTTGGCTTGAACGATTTTTGATTTTTACACATTATTCTATCATTTTGCGATTTCTATTTGATCAGCCTGAAATCATGCTTAGCTTGAAATTGTGCTGAAACGATTTTTTTGTTTGAAATCTTATCTAACTGATACGATTTGTCTATTTCGATAAAAAAAAATTATCCATTTTATGTATTAGTGTAAAAAAATACACTGTATTGGACAAAAGAAACATGAAGGTGGATATAAGAAATCGAAGAACTATGTAATATTATAATTTTATATAATATTAACTTATGTAAAATATTTTTTTTTTATATATTTAAAAAGCTTGAAAATCAATGAAATTAGATTACAATCAAGGATAATGTAATACGTTACTAATTTATTCTGTTTTGAGTTTTAATCAATTATGTTTTCTTTTGCTATACAAATAGGTCTTCATTTGTTTTGAATTTTGTTAATACTTCAAACATAAATTAGAGAAGAGTGAGCCAAGTTCAATATCTATAATTAATAGTTGAAACAAAACTTTAGTTAGCTTATTTACATGCAGTTAGTCGTTTTTTAAAGTTGTATCTATTAGTGAAAATATCTATTAGTGAAAATATTTACCTTAGCTATGGGTGTAACCCTGATTTTCAAATTCACAAGTTGGTTCGAAACTTGTTTCGAGTTTATCTTTCTACACCCTTGACCGAGTTGACTCGAGAGAAATTCGGTAAACTCGACTAAACTCATGAGTCTGTCATTTAGTGAACAAGTAGTGAAGAAAGACTCGAAACAACCCACATAGTTGTCATTTCACTTAAACTTTTCATTCCTAATTAAAAGAGGTTTTATAACTGGATTGCATGGCATTCGATTTAGGTTTTTGTGTGTGGTTTAGGGCTCGCCATGGTCTTACTCAGTGTGGGTTTGCTGTCATCTTGTTGTATGTTGTCGTATGAGTTCGTTAACGAGTGGGGAATCATATAGGCGTCATTTCATTTAGGCTTTTTATACCTAGTTAAAAGGGATTTCGTAACTGCATTGCATTCGATTTAGGTTCTCGCACGCGGTTTAGGATTCGTTGTTGTCTTACTTGTCTTCGTTTGGTCCACTACGTGTCTTCACATAGTCTTGTCGTCTGGATTTGTCATTGTCTGCTTCACCTTGTGTTGTTGTTCGTTCATCTCATCGTTGTGTCGTCTCGCCACCATTTCTAAAATTGTGTTAGCAGTTGGGTTTTACGAGTTACATTTCAGAATTTTTTTATAATATTTCTTTTTATCTGTTACTTAATTGTTATCTTATGTATTTTATCAATTTATTTATTTTAATAATATAAAATTAATATTATAAATGTTTGCTTTTTTTTTAATTTTTTTTATTAAATAGACTTTTATAAATCTATAAGTCGGATTTACTAGTCGAGTTTAGGTAAATTCTCTGATAATCTTAGATATTTGAATGGCTTCAACAACTTTATATTATTTATATTGTCACTGCGCTTTCGAGGATAGTAATATTTAATGTAAAGCTGTAGCTTATTGATGTTGTGTGATTTTAGTTTTTTTACATATCTTAACATTTAAGTGTTTGAAGATTTGTTTTGATATTTGTAATTAAGCTTTGAGTTATATTTTGGTGATATTATATTTATAAATAATAATGAATTGACATAATATGCACTGAGATAAATTAAAATCTATGATCAAAAGATTTTTATGAATATTGAAACGAAAAGACTTTAGAAATGATTATTTGATGAGTAATTATCATAAAAAAAATATGAATTGAATAATATATCTTAAAAATTTAAAAACTGTAAATATCAATCATAACATAAGTTGAAAAACCAAGTTTGATGATAAAAATTAAGTTCAAACACAATGTGACGATATTTTAGAATTAGATGACAAAAACTAAAATGAGAAAAATATAGCACCGTATATAACATTTACTAACATAATAATAATAATAATAATAATAATAATAATAAAAAAACAAACTTACTAACACCAGAAAACTTTGAAAACACATAGGCCCTCTAAATTTTTTTAATAACCACTCAAACCATGCTTATATATTTGAAAGACACAAATGATATCAAATTAACAAAGTTTAATGTAATTCTTTAAATATTTTTTTCCAATAAGAATTGAAATTTCACCGTTAACTTCTAATATAATTTTTGAACTTATGAATATTTATAATGATAAAATTTCAATTTTAATTGGAAAAATGCATACAAATATATATATATATATATATATATATATATATATATATATATATATATATATATATATTTCATTAACCTACTTCGTTAAGAAAAATAAGAAGACCAAATGTGTTAAATTTTTTCATAAATTAAAACTAATTTATATACTTCAACTTTTATATAAAAATTTCCTTATCTATTTTCTTAAAGAAAGATAGACAATTTAATTTTAATATACTAAAGAAGTTTTTTATTTTTTTTAATCTTTAAATCTTCTTTGCATAGTTTAATAAGATATGGATAGGGAATTAAAAGATGCACGTGAATAGGTTAAGGTATAAGAGAAGAGATGAATCAAATATTTAAGGAAGGATGGTGACCAGTAAGAGAAGGGAAGATTGTAAAGCATTTTATTCATAAATTAATCATATTCATCCCTACATTTTACAAGAAAATAAGCAAAAAAATACCACAAATTAAATTAAAGATAAGAATGAAAAAAAGGTATAAAATACCTATTTATGTTTTTTATACATAAAAAAATTCAAATATATTAATATAAACCATATGGCAATTGAAATCCTAACGTTTTATTTGGTCGAGTAGATGAATTTTAAGGTTGGATTTGATGTGATATTGTGTGGAAATTGAGATTGTTTGAATTAAGAATTAATAATGAGAAATGAAGGAATTTGAAAATAAAGTTTGTAATTGAAGTGATAGGCTAATTAATATTTTAATTTTTTTAATTGATAAAGTTATAAGATTACAAGATTATTATCCTAGTTAAAAATAATTGAAAATAAAATATGATTAATTTGTTAGGTGATGTTGTTGAATTATTATTATTTTAGTTGATGGAATTATAATTACCAATTATTTTAAAATCAAAAAAATAAAAATAAAAATTGTAATTATTATTTCTAATATTATTATTTTATAAATTATTTTGATTATTATATATAATTTTTAGCTGTATTATTATTACTTTTATTATTTTATAGTTTTAATTATTATTTATGATTTTATTATTATTTTTAATTTTTAACATTAATATTATTAGTATTTTATTTTTATTATTATTTCATAAATTTGTTATTAATATTTTTATATATAAATTTTTTAAATTATTCAAAATTCTAAATAAATATAAATCCTAAATTATTTAATGTCATAATTGTAATAAAAATCTGAAATAAGTTAAATTCTTAAATTATTCAAAATTTTAAATAAATACAAATTTTAAATTATTTAATGTCATAATTGTAATAAAAATTTAAAATAAGTTACATTCTTAAATTATTCAAAATTTTAAGTAAATAAAAATTCTAAATTATTTAGTATTGTAATTTTAATAATAAAATAAAATAAAATAAATTTCTAAATTATTCAAAATCCTACAAATCTTAAATCTTAAATAACGTCATATTATAATTATAATAAAATATAAAATAAATATAATTCTTAAATTATTTAAAATATAAATACATACAAATCACAAATTATTTATCTTCATCATTATAAAAATTATGAAATAAATAAAATTAACAAATAAATAAATAAATTTCCTAACTTATGTAAATAAAATCAAATCCTGTATAATCTTAAAATAATAAAAATTTTAAATAAATCAAATTGCTCAATTGTTAAAAATCCTGTATCAATCCAAAATTATAAATATATATTAATACCAAATAAAATAAATTCCCAAAATAATTAAATAAATCAAATTGTTTAATTATTAAAAATCTTATACAAACAAATAACTTAAATATATATATTAATACTAAATAAAATGAATTCTTACAAAAACAAAAATTACTAAATATATAATTTTCCTAACTTATTAAAAACTGTGATAAATTCTTCAAAATTTGTTATAAATATAGATTAATAAAAATCTTAATAAATGCAAAAATTCACTACATTTCACCATTCTTGACCTTCTAAATACCAATCACTAACAATTAACTTCGCCATCCACATCACTGAAAATTACATTCTTGATAATTCTTTTCCGGTTTTTCAAACATCAATCACCCATAAACCATCAACAGCCTATAGAACTCTTCATGTTTCCTACTTCCACTACCAAACTCTTATATCCTCGTTAACAAAATAACATAACTTCTTTTACCAATAATAATAAAAGTAATATTAACTATAAGGAAACAACAGCAAAGTTGATAAAATGTAACTTGTTTGAACACATGCTATTTAGTTTGGTGTCGATTTTAGATTTATTCACGATTCAGTGTCAAGTACAACACTATGTTGCTATTTGTTTTCAAATAGTTTATCATTTATTCGTATTTACAATTTTATGTTTTAGTCTTATATATATATACACATTTGAATTCCTTTAGTCTTTATGTTATAAAATCAAAATAAAATTTATACATTAATGTATATGTAGCTAGGAATTAAAACGAGTTAAAAAAAAGGTGTACAAAAGTTTAAGTAAATAGTTTATAATGTGAGGAAGGTCAATCATTTCATTGTGATTGTTCCCACTATATAACATGCGTACTTCATACTATTGATGGTTACATAACATGCGATGGTAGGAGCACATGCATTATTATTATGCAATGACAAAGTCCATAGGTGAGAGAAAGTGAGAGAGAGGGAGAAAGAGAGAAACTTGGTAGAGATAAGATGGGATGCACTTCACTACTCAGAAGCCCCAAGAAAGAAGAACAAGAGGTCCCAGATGCCATCACCTCCTTCTTACCAAATTCTAACCAATCTTACACCTATGAAGATTTCAACATTTTGGACGAACTGGAAGGGGTCTTCAACTCCGAAGAGGAGCAAAAGTTGCTGCAACAAAGCTCTTCTAGTGGAGAGCTTGATTGGGATTTCATGGAATGGGAGGAATTCACCCCCGTTGGAGAGGAAGGAGAAGATGAAAACGAAGGGAAAGAGCAGGTGACAGAGAGCCTGAGCCAGTACCCTTTTGAGGAGCAGCAGATAAAGAGAGAAAACATTGTTGGGTTTTGGGAAATGGATGATGAAAAGATGGTGGCTTTGAACTTGAACTTGAACTACCAAGAGGTTTTGGATGCATGGTCTAACCGAGGCTCTCTTTGGGCTGATGATTGTTCTCTTTCCTTGGCCACCAATAATGCCTGCTATGTTAGTATTTACCATCACATGCTTCTTCATCTATTCATATCTTCAATCTTTTTAATGCCATATATCTATAGTACTCTTTCTTTTGGTAGATTTGTTTACATACAGTGATTGGAATTCCTGTGGGTACATAAGTTTTAGGGTATGTGTATTTATTTTTGGATAAGTCCAACGTTAATTTTGTTAGCTACGTAGATGTTTTTGTTTACTTTGTGTTTGATAATATATATATAAATAGAGTGGCCATGAATGATATAATTGTGGTTTAGAACGGAGAAGTTCCGGTGTTGGAAGAAGAGAGAGCGAGAAGGGAAGCAAGTGTTCTTAGATACAAAGAGAAACGTCAGAACAGATTGTTCTCAAAGAAGATAAGATACCAAGTTCGGAAACTAAACGCTGATAAAAGACCAAGAATCAAGGTTTTCTTTTTGAATTTTCTGTTTCTTTTTAGTGCCATTGGGTTTTGCAGTATGGTCATTTTGTTTTGTAATGAAAGCAGCTTTTTTGCGATATTTTTCTTGTAGGGTCGCTTTGTGAAGAGACACTGAAGTTGCTGCGGAAAGATCTCAAACCCAAAATATCTCCCAAAATATCTAAGCCCACTGTACATTTATTTTCAACTTCAAACATTATTTCTTGTATTTATCCATTCAAACTATCTCTCTCACATCCTACACAATTTCAAATGAAAAATAAAAAATCAAGTGCCCTGCTTCTAATTCTAACGTAAAATTCATTCCATGTTCCGAAAAAGAAAAACAATTTTGGAGTATTATGTGTCTTCATCCACGCTTCTTGTTAACTATTAACTTGGTACTCTTATTTATGTGTACTATTTTGGTGTTATGTGAAGAAATTCTGAATTTTTAATCTTTAGATGAACAAATTTAACGTCCTTGGAAGACAACAAAGACAAGAGATAAAATTACACTAACTTAAAGTTTTTTATAATGTCAAAAAGTAATAAAACAGGAACAGTTTAATGATTAAACCTTAACATCTCTTGTTCATGTCTTTCTCCTTTGCCTATTTCTAAGGTGTGGTCTATGGTTGTCGTTGATGGTCCTGATGGATTGATCCCAACTTTCAATTGGATATACCCATCACTCATCAAAACAAGAAAAAAAAAAAAAAAGAAAACA
>Ga0209700_106217_pt1 | contig 18839 bp, 11 predicted proteins | sample SiratroredBW_FD_187528 | JGI IMG/M metagenome (GOLD analysis project Ga0209700, IMG submission 187528) | Root nodule microbial communities of legume samples collected from California, USA - Siratro red BW (SPAdes) (version 2) | ecosystem: Host-associated > Plants > Roots > Nodule | place: USA...
ATATATATATATATATATATATATATATATATATATATATATATATATATAATTTGTAAAAACAAAAATTGGAAAAAAAATAATAATAATATATATCATTCATATTTTTTTAATGTTACAAAATGACTTGGTTTTTAGCATATCGCCTTTTCCTTATAGTCTTTGTGCTCTCTATTTTTGAACTTATTTTCTTTTGCATATCTCCTATACTTCTTCAACATTCTCTTTAACTTGCTTGACAAGAAGGATAAATTCTTTATCGTCTAAGTCTGACCCTTCTTGTTGATCATCTATTGCTTAGCTTTGTACAAGTAACCTTCTTAAACTTTTGGACGCTAAGAGCAATAGACTTCCTTTGATCCTTTGTGCATCACATAACAACACTTATTCATGCACAATTAAGATTTCTACAAGCTTTTGCAGGGACATCACCTCCAAGTCTTTTGAAACATGCAAGGTAGTTTCTTAAGCTCTCTATTAAGGTGGAAAAGTGCTTAGGACTTTGTCAATCACATCATAGGTATCTACATTTCTTCCAAGAAATCTTAGCCCATTGATGATGACTTGAATCTTACCAACCATATTTGGATTGTCTCATTCTACTCCATGATCTTTTACTTGCCAGAGTCAATTTGTTATATCTAACTTCTTTGATCCTTTATCAGACATAGCTATAGTATTCCACATTTTTTTAGCACAAGTTAAGAAATGTACCTTAGCTATTCTTCTTTAGAGATATCACATAAGAGAATATGTTTACCCTTGACATTTAACTGATGTTCATATTTCTTATCTTCATTCTAAAGATGTCGAGGATAGGATTGTCATTAGCACATATGGAAAATACATTGCATTTTCACCAAACTCTAATATATCTTCACCTTTGGACAAGGGTGGACGGTTGAAGGCTTGTCCATCGATGTCCACGAATCTTGTTACAAGTGTCTCTCGTCCTATTAGGATTTAAGCTTAGAAATTAATTTTGATATTAATTGTTAGAAAATCTAACTCTATAAGGGATGTTGAATAAATTTCTAAAGTCTTCTCATAAACAATGAGACTATATCGTCTAACAAACAAAGCACAACAAAACAATGAAAAACAATTTTAATTTGGTTCACCCAAACACACAAGTTACATCCAATTCTTGCTTAAAACATCTTTATAAGAAATTTTACTAATCAAATTAACGATTACTCAAATTAATGATTATTCAAATTAACGATTACAAAAAATGCACAAACCACTCATAATTACTGTAAATACACAAACTACTCCTAGTTATTCTATCATAATCTTTCCTTGAAACCAAAATTTCAAAACAAAAAATAAATAACTCTGAAAAAAAGGGCAATTTAGACCCTGAGTTACTACGTTGTGAAGATATAAGGTTTAACTTAAAAACAACAACTTTATGAATACTAAAAAACTTGTAGAGCACTTCTGTATTATCAAATTTAACTTGAATCGTCTTCAAACATGATCATGCTTCAATATTTGCTTTAAAAGAATCTTCTTCAGTTATCTTTGTTAACTTATATTATGTTGACCGGAAGCTTTATGATGAAACATAGAATCAAATAAATAAAAATGTATAATTCACCTTTTGAAAAGTAAATAAAAATATCCTCTTTAAATCAAAATTTCATCCTCTTTACTATCGTTAATAAGTCAAACATTCTCAAAAGTCATGTCATTCTTATTGATTCTTCCCAAAATTAGTATTTAATTATAAGTCTTACATAACATATTATCTTAAAATTTTAAATTATAAGTATTGTCATGTTTTTTTTTATATAATTAAATATAATCGGTTTATTTCTTAGTATTGCCACCAAGATTTAGCAGACTTCCCATGTTAAAAATAATTTTCCTTGGTTTCCATCTAGTTTTGACAAGGTCCTATACAGCCTTTTCTTTTCTGTGATTTGTCAAATTTTATTTAAGCTTGTAATTTAAAAAGAAAGCTATATTTTTTTTGCATGTATTTTTCTATTTTGTATGATCATAATTCAAGCTGTTTGTGGTGATACCACTTGTCACTTTGCGAGTTGTCAAAGAGTAATAATTAGGTTGTTTAAAATAATCTTTTCCAAATTAATTAATTCCACAACAATTAAAATAACATTTGATAGAAGGTCATTAACAATACACAATATTTTGGCATCATCAAGTTGAAGTTACTTGTATCTATTTTGCTGACAACATTCACGACAGAAAATAATAGAAGCAGGAAGTGTAGTTTCATTAATTACCAAGAATTAAGATAACATTTGGGAGAAGGAAATTAACAATCTTTCTTCCTTGTTAAATGGAAAAACACAGATGAACAAAGACACACGAATATGTTTAAGATTAGGACATAAACATAAACGCAATTACAAGATTTTTTTAATTTTGTTGAGCAATTACTACACTGTGTAACCCCCATCTGCAACTATAACCTGTCCAGTGATGTATGATGCAGCAGGAAGGCAAAGAAAAGCTACTAATGCTGATATCTCTTTGGCCTCGCCCAAACGACCAACAAATGTTTGAGAAACTGCCTCAGTAACAATCTTGTAACCTTCATCAAGAGAATCCTGCAGGCCATGTCAAATTATTATACATTAAGCTGTTATCAAAACTAATGATTTTCTTACAAGATTAAGAGAAAATAATGAAAACAAGTTTCGCAAATTGTAAATCAATCTTCATTAATGCAAAAACGTATGTATACCATGACAGACTTCAAAAGAATAGTCATAACAGGTCCAGGTGCCACAGCATTTGCACGGATATTATCCTTTGCCCATTCCAATGCTAAGTTTCTGGTGAATTGATTCAGTGCTCCTGGAAAAATGATTTATATATATATATTTACTCATATAGATTTTTTTTTTTTTTTTTTTGAACAGGTATATACTCATATAGATGTTATCTTCTGTGTCTCATTCTCAAATTGCATCAAGCTAGAGTCACATCACAGTTATGGAAAATGAAGAAATTGAAAGCATACCTTTAGAAGCTGCATAAACAGAAATAACGGGAACAGCTTTTACACCTGCAACTGAAGAAATAAACACTATGCTCCCGTAACCAGATTGCTTTAGAAAAGGGTGTGCAAGTTGACACAAATGATAAGAGGACTCAAAGTTGGTGCCCGTCACGGTTGATATATCTTCTGCAGTGTAATCTATTATTTTCTTTGATATACTTATCCCAGCATTGTTCACCTAAAACACAACCACTTAATTATTCAATCTGATCAAATTTCAGGATATCTACAAAATAATTCAACCATGAACAAAAGGCTAATAATTTATACTTAATTATTGTGCTTCTTAACTAAATTCCGTTCCTCAAAAATTGCAAATGATTATGCTTGCTGGTTTGATTGAGAATATATAATAATATTTCTTAAACTGAACCTTGTATATGCCTAACTTTTCATTTCATTCACAATAGAATCTTACTAGAATATTGAGTTTTCCCTGAAAGATGGAGCCAACAGTTTCCATTAATCTTTTACGTTGGTCAGAACATAGCAAATCACATACTGAAGCAGTCACATTAAGTCCTTTGCTTTTCCACTGCTCCAAACATTTATCAATATCTTATTGGCTACGAGCACACGTATGAACAGCTGCCCCAAATTCTGCCAATTCTTCAACAATGGCATGTCTAATTCAAAATAAAGAAAGATAAAAAAGAAGAATTAACAGTGAGTGAATGCAGATTAAGCCACACATGCTTCAATCAATTAGAGATAAGGTTGATGTAAGAGCTAAGAGAAACAAACCCGAGGCCTCGAGTTCCTCCTGTGACTAAAGCAGTCATCCCATGTAGTGACCATCTTTTGTCTTTTAAGCTCAACTTTGTTTCAGCCATGATTTTGGTTATGATAGCTCCTAGCAAAAGGAAATATGGAATTAAAAAAGGTAGAGTACTTTTTTGATTTTGGAGAATGTGAAAGTATACTTTTGATTTAAAAAATATATATTTCTTTTTAAAATTGATAACACAAGTTTCTCTCGTAGTTGTAAAAATAAAAATAGAGTTTTATGATAAAAATGTATTTAATTATATAAGCAGTTATGGTAGAATTTCTATAATAATTAATTTAAAATTAACCTCTTTTATAACAATGATGAGAAAAAGACAACGTTTTAAATAAAATAATATGAATTAAATGGGTTGAATAGATCTATTTTTATAATAAACAAGAATATATTTATACTATAATATTTAATTATTTTGTATATTTTTAATATGTAAATTTTGATTATTAATTTCAATAATTGACAATAATATTGAAGAATTTATCATGTATCGCATTATTTATGTTCATATTTTTGTATCATACTGTGTTTGTGGTTCAAGCTGCGGAACTATCGAAAACGAACCCCAAAACAACCATGAAACTCAGCAGAAACAAATAACAAGGAAATCATGTGAATCAGAGGCAACACAATAACAATTTTGTCTCGTTGAAACCCTAACCTTTTTCTCCTTATGCTCCTTTGGTGTACTCCAATAATGTTTGTGCTTCCTCAGTAGAATGTTGTGTTCTTTCTGATGGATGAAGTGAGAAAAATGATAAAGAAAAATCATGACAACTGATTTTTAAATGCTTTAGTCCAATGATTGTAAATTTTCGTGAGAAACTAGGAAAGATGAGAGCAGTGGTAATTATTGCATTGAGCATTCGAACCTAGATTAAAACAATATTAATTATCTTTATGTGAAGTAGAACTTAAACTAAAGCAAGATAATTATTTAATTTTAATAAAGCAATAGAAAGAATTCATTTAAGAAGAATAAGTTATACAGATGCTGGAAAACAAGCTTACGCACTAAAAAAATCTAGAAAAAAGACTTAAGATGCCAAGAGTTTCAGAATTTGACCAACACTTAAGAACACCAGAAAATTATAATACTCAAGGATGAACTCACAAAAGCTAAAGCATTGCAGAAAGTTGGTATCTAGTGCTACCATGGGGCTTGTTCTTATTTATTATTTATAGTGGAAGACAGGCTTCACGCCCATTCCCTTGCACAGTACGCTATACCCTTCCACAGAGAAACATTACACCAAACTCATCCAACTTTATAATAAGTTAATAATATTTAAATTTTCCATATCTACAATCTCGTGGTGTACTTTTCTTTATCATAAAAAATAAATATATTAAATAAATTGCATCATTGGGAAATGCTTCAACCTTTATATAAAACATTATAACATTATAGATTGTTACCTTCTTGTTTTCCACACAGTGTACTTTAAAATGTTTGTTCAAACTTATCATTTTTTTTAAAATACCTTACATGATATGATACAATTGAATTATGTATTTATTACTAATATGAAGTACAATAACGTATACCATATACAAATACATATAGATTTTAACATTTAGAAAGTATTACGTGTTTGTGTGCATGTGTAATATGTATGAGGAGAGTGTAGATTACTTATTTTTAAAATGAGAGACATTGTTAGGAAAGTATGAGATAACTGTGATAAATGGATAGACAATACTGTAATAAAGGGAAATATTAATAATAAACATTAAGAAACGGTTCTCAGCAAGTTGCACTAGAATCATGAAGGGTACAAAGTTCATCAGCGGCAGGAAGGAACTCAAACCGTGTAACATCACAACCTTCTTCTTCTCTCATTTTCCACATAATTTTGGTGAAGGAGATATGCGGAAAATTTTTCAGAGGTGGGGAAGAGTGGATGAAGTGGTTATTTCTAGAAAGTTAAACCGTTGGAAGAATCGTTTTGGCTTTGTTCGTTTCTGTGATATTAAGAATGTTTACAGGTTGGAGTCAGAACTTGATTCCATTCACATTGGAGTTATGAAGTTATATGTAAATATTCCGAGATATCGGAAAGATGGAAGCCAAAAATCTGCCCAGGCTACCAAGGTTTTGGATTTTAAACCCAAGGTTGTGAAGAAATGGATTGCGAAGGTGGGGAAACACTCTTTGGCTAACGTTAGCAAGCCGGAGTAGAAAGGCCAGTTGATCAATAATGTTCCACTCATACTACCGTGGCTTGAAGAAAGCTGGGTCGGGTTCACGGAGGAGTACCTGCCATTGGAGGTAGTTCGTGAAGAATTATTGCAGGAAGGTTTAGGGAGCTTAAGGGCTAGATATCTTGGAGATAATCAAGTGCTTCTTACTAGTTTAGACGGGGTAAAGACTTCTGTTGTAGTTGAAGGCAACAAGTAAAGTTTAGGCAAGATCTTCAAAGCTATTGTACCATGGAACGGTGGTCAAGTGGTTGGGCACAAAGTCATTTGGATCCGTTGCTGAGGAGTCCCCTTGGCTTTGTGGACAATGGGTTGCTTCAGGGAGTTACTTTCTGATGTGGGCACATTGGTGGAAGTGGACGAGGCCACGTTAAATTGGGAGTGCGTTGAGTTCGCGAGATTGAAAGTTAGATTGGTCGTGTCTTCCACGGTGAATTTTTCTAAAGAAATTATGATCAACGATAAGGTGTACCAAGTTTTTGTGGAAGAAGAGCATTCGTATGAGGATTTTCTTAAACATTCAAGAGGGTATTTGGATGGTGCTGTAGATGATTCGCTTTCATCATTGGATTCAAGAGTGCGGGAGACTATTCTTTCCGGCAACAATGGGTGGGAGGAGAAGGAAGACGAAAGGTTCTTGGAGGAAGAGAAAGAGGGCTGCCGCAATCAATGCCTCTCTGACAAGTGGGACAAGCAGGTGGTTGAGGGGACTCAATGCCAGACAAGCACGCCAAGAAAATTTAATGTAGGAGATTTCAGAATAACTTTTTCTCCTAGTGTTGCTATTAATGACACTTTAGACGAGGAGGATCTTTGGGGAGCCCAACGGGTGGAAGAGCTCCATTCACCTTCTCTCTCTGGGCAGTTATTTAATGCAGACGTGATTCTAGCCTGCAAGAGGGGCATTTGTGGAAATACATTGTGGGAGATTAGTGAAGGTGTGAATGTAGGGGCTGCAGTGGGGTTTTGTAATGAGCCTCAAGCCCAATCTTTTTCTGCTGAAAACCCTAGCCCTCACAGTCCCTTGGATGGGGACCTTCGAGTGCTTCTGAAGGACGGCGGCGCCGCCGCCTTCGATTCTGCTTGCCTTTGGGATGTCGGTGGCGTCTGTGGCGCTGGAGGCATGGGCGGAGTGGGAGGCGTTGCTTCTCCCACTGTAGGTGGGGTTGCTCGTGATGGTGTTGGGGTAGGTGATGGTGGTGTTGGCGACGTTGGAAGTCTCGATGCCGCTGCTGCTGGTGTCGTCGGTGGCTTTTATGGTGACGGTGGCTGACGTTGCGTCAATGTCGAAGTAGGTGCAGGAAGCTTTGCTTTTGGAGGTGGTGCAGGCGTTGTCAGCAGCGCCGTCGACAGAGGTGCTATAGGCGACGGTGTTGGCGTTGTCAGCGGCTGCTCCGGTGGTGGTGGTTATAACAGGTCAGGTTCTGGTGGTAATGAAGGTGGTTGGGTTATAGGAGGTGGAGGCGTTGATGCAAGTGGTGATGGTGATGGCGCTGGCGATGGCATGGGCAGCGGTGCCGGCGTCGACATGGGTAGCAGTGCTGGCGGCGACTCTGACAGTGGTAGTGGTGTTGAAGCCATCAAGGTGCTGCGAGAGGTTGGTAGCGTTGAGGGTGCAGTGTGTTCTGTTAGTGGACCTGCAGACAAAAGCTCCTTCTTTAATTATGGAGTTCATTCGTCTTCAAGAGCGCTACATGAGCTTATTGATTTACGTGACCAAGGGAGTTTTCAAATTATGCTTGGAGAGACTTCATATGGTAGGATCAAGGGCTTAGATAAGGGTTCTGAAGAGTTGAGACTACGGGGGATTGCCAAAGGGATTAGTATTGTTTGTCAAGATAGTGAAGATAGTATTATTCATAAGTTCTGGATTGCCAAAGGGATTAGTATTGTTTGTCAAGATAGTGAAGATAGTATTATTCATAAGTTCTCTGAGCTGGAAGATCGGGACAGTTTATTGATGCATGAAGCGTCTTGTAAGGAGGGTTCTTTGTTCTGATGAAGCTGATTAGTATCAATATAAGGGGATTGGGCGGAGATATCAAGCGAAAGTACATTAGAGAGCTTTTACATAAGGAAAAGGCAGGTGTGTTGTGTGTACAGAAGACTAAGCTTGTCAGGCTGGATGACGCTTTGTGTTACAATCTTTGGGATAGTAATGATATCAGTTGGGTCCATAGAGGGGTTGCCAGAGAAGGTGGGGGTATTTTGACCATGTGGGACAATAAAGTGTTTAAGTGTGAGTCGTCTGTTGAAGGTAAAGGTTTTGTTCTCGTCATGGGAGACTACTGTTGTGCTGGATCAGGCTCAGTTGTAAAGGTTTTGATTATGAATATTTATGCTCCTTGTTCCATTAAGGATAAAGTCCTTCTATGGAAAATTGAGAATAAGTTGGCAATTGCAAACTGCAGTATTAGGTGTATTATCGGCGATTTCAACTCAGTTATGAAGGCATCTGAAAGAAGGGATATGAGCTGTGAGGCGATGAATAATTATGATAATGCCAGGTTCAGCGAGTTTATTGATAGGTGCCTTTTGAAGGATATTCCAGTTGTGGGGAGAAAATTTACTTGGTACAGACCTAATGGTACAACGAGAAGCAGATTAGATAGAGCTATTGTGTCTGATGAATGGTTACTGCAGTGGCCAGAACCTAAACAGTACCGTTCTTAGTAGACAGGTGTCTGGTCATTGTGCCCTGGTGGTCAAAAATAGTATTGTTGATTGGGGTCCGAAACCTTTTCGGTCATTTGATGTGTGGCATCAATATGAAGGTTTTAGAGAGGTTGTAAAAGAAGCTTGGGATAACACCCCTGTTCGGAGCAATGCATTGGAAGATATCAAGAACAAGTTTAAGAGAGTGAAATGTGAGATCAAGCAGTGGTACTCAGTTGTTAATTCTAGTGCTAGGATGAGGAAGAAAGAGTTGGTAGCCCAGATAGAGGAGCTTGATAATTGTGATGACGAGGATGACTTGCGTGAAGAGGAGAAAATCTTGCGTGGTGACCTGTTAAGCCAATTGAGAAGATTGGAGGAGAAAGAAGAGGCCATGCTCAAGCAAAAGTCTAGAGTGGAGTGGATCAAAAATGGAGACTCTAACTCCAAATTTTCCCACTCTAAGCTTAGATGGAGGAGGGGTAGGAACGATCTAGTGGGTATATTTATTGATGGATCGTGGTGTGAGGATCCAATCCGTGTCAAAAGCCAAGTCAAGCAGTTCTTCGAAAGAAGGTTTGAGGTCCCTCCGAAGTGTAAACTTAAGTTAGATGGAGTCAATTTTAGTACTATTTCGGAGTGTGAGAATGCTTTGTTGTGTGGTATTTTCACTGAGGAAGAAGTGCTCGAAGCAGTGAGTTAGTGTGGAAGCTCGAAGTGTCCTGGACCTGATGGGTTCAACTTCTTTTTCATTAAGAATAACTGGGAGATTATAAGTAAGGATGTTGTCAAAGCTATTCTCTTCTTTCAGAGTAGTGGGTATCTACCGAGAGGGTGTAATGCCTCTTTTATCACTTTGGTACTTAAGAAGGCTAACCCCTCTGAGCTTAATGAGTTTAGGCCGATTTCTTTAGTAAGTTGTTTTTATAAAATTTTATCAAAGGTATTGGCGAACATATTGAGGAAGGTGTTGCCTAGTGTTATTGATGTTAATCAATCCGCGTTCCTTGAGGGGAGAGGTTTGTTGGACAGCGTTCTGGTAGCAAATGAAACAGTGGATTTCTTGAAGAGGGAAAAGAAGAGTGGGGTGTTCGTTAAAGTAGACTTTGAAAAAGTCTATGACTCGGTAAACTGGAAGTTCCTCTATTACATGTTGGATAGACTTGGTTTCAATCCTATTTGGATTAAATGGATTAAAGCCTGTTTGGAGTCGGCTTCGGTCTCAGTTCTAGTGAATGGCAGCCCTACAAAGGAATTTAAGCCAAAGAGGGGCCTTAGGCAAGGTGATCCGTTGGCGCCTTTTCTCTTTCTTATAGTTGTTGAGGGCCTAACTGGGATGTTGAGGAATGCTAGAAGCGCAAGTTTATTTAAAGGTGATGAGATGGGCAGTCAGAGAGTGCAGGTTGACCTACTACAATACGCAGATGATACATTATTCTTTTGCAGTCCTACATATCATAATGTGCTGGTTATTAAAGCTATGTTGAGATCCTTTGAGTTGGTGTCATGACTTAGGTTCAACTTTCATAAGAGTACAGTTGGGGCTGTAGGCATCTCTGAGATAGATCTTCATGTCTTTTCTAAATGTCTTAATAGCAGACTCATGGGCCTACCTTTTAAGTACCTTGGTATGCCTATTGGAGGAAACCCCAGGAAATGTGTGTTTTGGAATCCCGTGGTGAATAAGATCAGGTCTAGATTATCAAGATGGAAGGGAAGATTGCTCTCTATGGCAGGTAGGATATGTTTGATTAAGTCTGTTATCAGCGCTTTACCATTGTTCTATTTCTCCTTTTTCAAAGCACCAGTCAATGTTTGTAACCAGATTAGATGTATACAGGCGCAGTTTCTTTGGGGTTGGGGCCATGTTAGTAGGAAGATTGCTTGGGTGAAGTGGAAGTGGATATGCAGGCCAGTTGATTATGGTGGTCTGGGTATTAAGGATATCAGTTGTTTTAACGCTAGCTTGCTTGCTAAGTGGAAATGGAGGTTAGAGACTTCTAAGGAGGGCTTGTGGTGGGAAATCTTACAAGCTAGGTACGGCTGTTGGCGGGATATAGGTGTTTCTTCAGGCTCTAGCAAGGATTCTGTGTGGTGGAAGGATTTGATCAGGGTCTGTGGTAATGTTACAGAAGGGAATTGGTTTGATAGGAGACTCTAGTGGTGTGTTGGAGATTGTCAGTGTGTCAAATTTTGGAGCGATCGGTGGGTGGATGACAAAACGTTGAAAGATAAGTTTCCAAGGTTGTACTCTATTTCTTTAAATAAAAATAGCTTGGTAGGTGATGTTGCTGTGTGGGTTGGTGGTAGGACCTCTCAATGCTCAACTTGGAATCTTAGTTGGCGAAGAGAGAGGTTCGAATGGGAAAAACACCTTAAAGTTCAATTGACGACCTTGATCTCTTATGTTAAGTGGGATGTCAGGAGTATGGACAGGCTGGTGTGGGTGGGTGAGGAAACCCAGGTGTATTCAGTCAAATCTGGGTATTGCATATTGAATGGCGAGAGCTCTATGCAGTCTACAGTGTCTTTCAAGATGCTGCGGAGTTTCAGTGTTGCTCCTTCTGCAATTGTGAGTACGTGGAGGATTTTACTGAATAGATTGCCTACTAGACTTAACTTAGCACGAAGGAGTTCAGTTGGTAAATCTGTTGTGCCCACTGTGTCTGGATGGTGATGAATCCACTGATCATTTGTTCAATACTTGTAGAGTTGTACAACAAGTGCGGGATCAGTGCGACAGGTGGATAGGGAAGGTGGGTGTTAAACATCAGGCCACTCCTGTCAATTTTCAGAGTTTTTATTTACTAGACCATAAGCAAAGCGTTAATAAAGCCTGGAAAGGGGTGTGGGTTGCCATTGTTTCAGAAGTTTGGAGCCATAGAAATAAGGTGGTTTTCAAGGGTGGGGTTGTGGATGCTGATGAGATCTTTAGTCTAGCTCTTCTTAAGAGTTGGTTGTGGGCTAAGTACAAGATAAAGAGAACATCTTTTTCTTATTCGGATTGGACTCTCTCTCCGATGTTGTGCCTCCAATCATTGGCTTGAGGTATGGTTGGTTGGCCCCCCTCCCTTCTCTGTATGTGAATCTGTTTCTGTTTCTGTTTTTTGTGTCCTTCTCTTCCTGGATGTTGTTTCTGTTTTCTTATTAGGTAACCCCAGGTTCTTGGGTCTACTTGATCAGTAGAGTGTCCCTTTTGGTTTTTATGTGTTGGTAGTTGTGTGACATTCTTCTTAGTTAGGGTGTGTTGTACAAGGGTTGGAACACCCCCTTAAGTGTTCCTTTTATTTTATTTATTCATTATTGTTAAAAAGAAACTACAATAAGGCTTTACTCTATTTTGAACCATTTTCAAAGTTTATACTTAATGAGTCTTAATAACAAATTAAATTTGGTTTGGTTAGGAGTGTGCACAGCAGTAGTATGGGAAATATGGTTCAGAGAAACAGGGTTGTTTTTAATGAATGGGTAGTTGATGCAGTTGAAATTCTTTCCCTTACTCAAACTTAAAAGATGGTTATAGACCAGGTATAAAAATATTAAACTTTATTTTTCCTTGGCATAATGGTTAGTGTGCCCATTACAGTCTCTAAAATAACGCATGTCATGAAGAGGATAAGGCTGATAGGTTTTTTTGGTAAAAGGTACAGTCTCTAGTTGTAATAGTCATCCGTAGAAAAGGGGTTAGGAGAAGCAAATGGTACGGTCTGGGCCAAGGAGAGAGGCAAAATTTATGCTCTATTGTTGTGCACGTAATTAATGCATTCGAAGGTAGATCATGGAAGCATGCTTGGTATCTGGAATAGGAAGTGTGGATAGTTGGAAGCTTTTTGAACCTTTGGAAATCGACAAACTGGAAGACGCAGCACTGGGAATTATACTAAGGTTTGTTGAAAGTTAACATTAAAATACAGAGCATTATGTAATGGAATTGTATGGAAAATATAAAGTTGAGTCTTATGGTCATTGTAAGAAGCGCTATGCAAGTACTATTTTTGTATTTTGGTTTTGGTCTCATCTATTTCACTTACGTGTTTCCTCTACTTTGTGAGGTTGAGTACAGTAGCAGGAAACTGGTCTTGTTGTTGTAGATAAATATTGTATAGGGGGTATAGTGACTATTGTATGGTGGATTAGAGTGAGTGTAGTAGCGAGTTTCTTTTATTATGTTTGTAATAGGGTTGGGACACCCCTAAAATGTTCCAATTTATTTTATTTATGGTTGTTTAAAAAAACATCAAGATTTTAACCATATAACACAATTATAAAATATTAATTAGTTCAAATAATGGAGTTTCTTTTTTTCCCTATTGTTGAGTAATCCTTTACATAACTTATTTGGTAACGATTTGTTCTTCAGGTTGTTTGTCAACATGTTTACCTACATAAAGTCTGCATATATGTATCCTTCTCTTAATACTACTATTACTAATCACTTTTCTGTTCCAATTCATCCATGTATCATCTATGACACTAGTAAAAAATTACTGTTTAACGTCTGCGTATGGTTAAAACTGAAAACGACATTGTCAAAAATGCGGTGGCACTTTTGTAAATAAATGAACATTCATAATGTCGGTTGGAGCAAAATTGACGTTGCGATATGAACTTCACGACGATTAACAAAAAAACAATCATCTTGGAAAAGGCATTAAAAATAAAAATTCAAAATTTTAAAAATTTAATATGGCGGTTGAGTCACCACGTCGGTTAGAAGCTTATAACCGACGTGGTGTGTACCAACATGACCTCAGTTCTAGGAGTCCAACCGACGTCATGATTCCTCTGATAATTTGGTAAAAAAATTGGGTAAATTAGGGTTCAGCACAACGTCGGTTAGGAGCTTAGAATCAATGTTGTGCTCCTCTTGAATTTGAATTAGGGGCTTTCAGTGTGGTGCTCCAATCCTCTTACAAGAAGAAAATTTTTCAGAATGTACACAAATACACGAGAAAGCACATAAAGACTAAGTTAAAAATTATAAAACACCCTCCATGTCAACTTTTCGCCTATTCTTTCTTTCTAAAATAAGAGCAATAGAAAATGAGAAAGCAGCTCCAAAGATGAGACGATATGGAGTGAGAACTTGAATGGCCAAGACCTACTTAATTATTTAACCTCTCTCGGACAATCAATAGGGTACAGACATCATTCTGCAAATGTTCTTTGAAACCCCCCAAATCTTGCCTAACTCCAAGCTTGCAATTGTGTCTGTAGAAAGATTTCTACCTTCTCCACCTGACCACCCTCAAAAAGATGACCCTGTTCCTATGCATCAAAATAGTCTTAGTAAGTGCTAACCACATCCCTCTCCACACACGATTAGCTTATGCACTCAATCCAGTAAGATAAAAGTTGAGAAAGTGACTAGTTATATCGTTAATTGTCACCGAAAACAACCTTGCCCACTTATCACACTTGACCCATAGCCTTTGTGCAACCTCACATGATAACACCATATGCTGAATAGATTCTTCATCCTTGTTACACGAAGGACATAAATTACACAGAAGTCTAACCCCTCTCTTTTCAAGATTAATTTTAGATGGTAATCTATCTATCAAAACCCTCTAACCAAACACCTTAGTTGTTCCAGGCACTTTAAGACTCCGAACCTTGCTCAGTAATCATTTCTCGATATATTTGGAATCGTTTTCATGGCCAAATAACCATATTGGACTATGTAAGCCTCGGTCTTCTCATCCGCCCACACCACCTATCAAATGAATCACCCCTCCAAACAACAGGGTTGATGATTTCCAAAAGTTATTTTTTCAAGTCTTTCTCACAATCAAACAGTTTCCTCCTCCACAGTATCTACCAAATATATTCTTGTGTGGTCCTGTTGCCAATCCTCAAAGTAAGGTCACAGACCAGAAAAAACATTAGTATCTGATACATCGTATAATCTAAGAAACTTATCACTTAGTGTCTCATCTCCCACCTACCAATCTTTCCAAAATTTAATCCTACTCTCATTATCAAATTTTCATCTAATCCTTTCATCAAACCAATTTTCATATAACTGCAATACACACTAAAAAAGGTTGAATTTGTCCCATACGCTTATTGGATAAAGATCATAACTAGTGTGGATATAAATAATTCTTAAAATAAAATAATAACATTGAATTTTCTCAAGTAAATCATTTCTGATTTGAAATACATTATTATAATAAAAAACTAAAATATTATATACTTACAATTCTTGTCAAAGTCGAATTATTAAATATATAAACACTTAAAAGAAATTTGTCACGAGTGAACAAATATTATTTTTATTTGAAATTAGTATTAATTATAATTATTAAACTCTACTAGTTAAAATGTTGAATTTTAATGATCTCACGTTAATATATTTGATGTTTTAGTGATATATAACAATGTGTATATTGGTCTTTCTACCGCAATTATAAACATGAATAATATAAAAGAAGTCTTTCTTTTACATCTTTCAAAAGAATATATTATAACAGTTAAACTGATATAGTATGTCATCTTTCTATGTTAATTGATAATTGATATAACTTTTTATATCAATATCTACATAATCTATTATAATTCATATAGAATCTCCAAAATAATTCGTATACAAACGTTTGTTCTAATTATTAGTTGATGTCCTGTGAGATTTTATTTAAGTTTGAATAATTTCTTTTATTACAACTTTAAATATTTAATACTCTTATGACATGATGCTCACTAGCTATGATTTCATTGTCCATACTTTTAAAGGTGGACCTAAGCTTATGATAAGTCAAATAATATATAGAGTTCGCAATATTTATGGAGATTAAAACTTATTGAAAGCTAACAATCTTAAAATAATTATGGGTGTGTTCGCTTTTGCGTTTCCAATGATAAAGGTTGGTTACATCTACTTCTACTTTGAACTTAGATTTTTCATGTTTTGAGTTTTCTTCTTCCGTTTTTTTTTTTTTTGAAAAAATTTATGTTGAGCGGGAGTTGAACGAGAAACATGTTTTGTTCTAAAATTGAAGGTTCATAAATCTTAGGAGATGTTATTGAAGTTTCAAACATCAATTTTATTTCATTTTAAATTCTTCCTCTAATTTTATATTTTCTTTTTTTTTCGGTGGGGGGTGTGAATGAGAATAATATAGACGTGATTACTAATTTTTTTAAGAAAATATAATAAACTTTTATAGCTTGGTTGTAACAAAGAAAGAAAAAAATAAAATTATTTATGATTTAAGTCATGCATGCTATTAAAATTTAAAATTAATTATTTTTTATTAGTATTTAACTTGTATAAAGCATTAAAGGTAGATTGGAATGAAGTATCTATCTTATGAAGTATTATAACATTATTATATATTCAAATATTATTATATATGTATATCAGTTTGAAAGTACCAACTTTTTAATATTATTATATAAAAATAAAATAATAGATTATTAATATACCTGAAAACTATAATTCATATTATATTATAAAAATTATTTTAGTAATTACGCACACACAAACATATATATATATATATATATATATATATATATATATATATAAAATTTTTATTTATTTTTTTTATATATAAATATATTTATTTTTTTGACAAAGGTGTAAAAGAGGTCAAACATAAATTAAATCATATTTAAACTTTTTTAATTGAACTTAAATTTTTTATTATTACATTGAACTTTATTTTTTCCAAAAATTGTGAAAATTATTTGTGAACAGTTAAAAGTCTCACAATTTGCATTATCTAAGTGTGGCTGGCTCAGTAGCATACAGCTGTTTTCAACTGCGAGAAAGTGGGTACACTTTTACGAATATTTTATTAAAGTTTTGCATTGGCTAAATTATTTGATTTATAATTGTAAATTTTCCACTATCTTTGTCAAACTCAATTCTATATATTTTCCAATATCACTTTTGTAATTAAATTTTCTTCTTTTAAAATTATCAAAGCTTTTGAATCTGTCAAATTTTCCTAACGTTCCGTAGTTTCATCTTGCTAGCAACTCCAACATAGAATCTATTTAAATAAACTTTTTTTGTAAATAAAACATAAAAGTTTATTTGGTTTCATTTTTATTTTTAACTTCTGAAAATTCTTATGTGAAAATTTGTTTTAAATGACTTGGTATATGGTTTAACAAGAAGTTGTGTATGGGAAAAAAGAGAGGAGTTGGTGAAGGTGAGGATTTCATAGAAGAAAAAAGAAGGTGAAGGATTCGGTGGCTTATTTACAAAAATGGTGCAGATTTATCTGTAAATTACATATATGGGCAAATTTTAAAAAAATTACATAATTTGGTAAGTTGTACTTGGAGCATGTTTTAGGATGAAGAAGTCGTGCTTGGTAGCACAACTTCAGTATGCAGAATTTTTTTTTTTGTCTTATACAAAGTCATGTGTGCAGAAATGACTTTTTGGAGTTTTTTTTTTTGGACAACTAGAAGTTGTGCTAGGAAGCACGACTTCTACATTAATTTTTTTTTAAAAACCCTGACAGTTATACTTCATTATGATTAATAGATTTTTTCTCATTGTACGAAATGTTCATGCAATACTATTTTATATTGCTTTGCTAACCTAGTACGAAACATACAACCTTCAAAAATTACATTGCATGCAGCAAAATGACGTCATAGAACAGTACCTTACAATTGTCCAATACAATAGGATTGAATACACTAAAAAATAGAAAAAGAAAGTATAGTTTAAACAATAATTAAACACCCATAAAATATTTTTGAACATGAACTAGCAGACCGCTTCACGTATTTTTTCTAGGATCTAAGCAGAGGAAGTCGTGATTTGGACAGAGCACTTCAAAAATATAATAGAATAAGAGGAAATTTTTTATATATTTTATGGGTATTTAATTATTGTTCAGAATATACTTTTTTTTTCTATTTTTAGTGTGTTCAATTCTATTGTATTGGACAATTGTAAGGTAATGTTCCCTTCATGTATGACGTCATTTTGCTGCATGCAATGTAATTTTTGAAGGTTGTCTGTTTCCATACTAGACTGGCAAAGTAATATAAAATAATATTGTATGAACATTTCGTACAGCGAGAAAAAATCCATAATTCATAATGAAGTATAATTGTAAGAGTTTTTTTTTTTTAAAAAAATTAATGTAGAAGTCGTGCTTCCTAGCACGACTTCTAGCAAAAAGCCGTTTTCCCACACACGACGTTGTATAAGATAAAAAATAATTGCTGCATACTGAAGTCGTGCTATCAAGCACGACTTCTTCATCCTAAAACATGTCTCTAAACACGACTTACCCAATTATATAATTTTTTTAAAATTTGCCCATATGTGTAATTTTCAGATAAATCTACACCACTTTTATAAATAAACCGGATTTGGTGGTGGTGAGGAAATGATTGTGAAGTGGTTTACCCTGTGGTATTAGAAGAAAATTTTGTTCTGTCAATTTTTGTCGCTTTCGTGTTTTGTCTGCACCAAGTAAAATACTAAAATTAAGTGCAGGTTTACTTGCTCTTAGAGCTGGAGATGAGTGAGGGGTGAATTAAAACACATTTGTGTTAGATTCATTTGGTATAATTTTTAAATAGGTTATAATTTTTTTTTATTTGGTATAATTCTTGTTTTAAAAATTAAAAAAAAAATAAGTTTAAATAAAAATAAAAAATATATTACTGAAAATTAAATTATATTATTGAATTTAATTTTTTATTAAATATAAATACTTGATATATCAATGAATACATATTATAATATATGTATGTTAAAAGAAAAGTTATAATTTTAGAAAGAGTGTTGCTTCCAATTAAACCCCTATGAATTTCGTTTAAAGGTTTTATAAATAAGTTCAAAAGGATTTTTTAAAAAATTGGCTTAGAGAAGTAGTGTGCAAGTAATACAAAAAGATAAATGATAGACATTTTAGGTTTAATCCTGAAACGGTAAATAAACAGTAAATAATCCTGTAATCTACATTCAATTTCTTTTATACAAACGGTAAATAATTTTACAAAATAAATGAATCTTTGTAAGTATTCTTAAGTTTTTGTGGTATAGTTTATCATCTATTATGTTGTAAACATTTTATTAATATTACCTATGTTTTTGTGGTATAGTTTATCATCTATTATGTATAGTCAATTTTGATAGATTATATGTCAACATTTTAGCGTTATTTCTATGGTTTTATTATA
>Ga0209700_106219_pt1 | contig 18832 bp, 17 predicted proteins | sample SiratroredBW_FD_187528 | JGI IMG/M metagenome (GOLD analysis project Ga0209700, IMG submission 187528) | Root nodule microbial communities of legume samples collected from California, USA - Siratro red BW (SPAdes) (version 2) | ecosystem: Host-associated > Plants > Roots > Nodule | place: USA...
AATCACACTTATTTTACTCATTTAATTAAAGGTACCGTCTTAGGACGGGCGTTATGGGGGTGCTAATACCTTCCCCACACGTAACCGACTCCCGGATCCGAAATCTGGTTTTCGCAAACTTGCTTTATCAATTGTTTTGGTTTTTCATAGTTTTTCCATAATAAACTATGGTGGGGCGACTCCTCTGTTTTTTTTAAAATAATTTTATTTTGTTCGCCGTCCCCGTCGTGGCCTTGGTTGCGACAATATATATATATATATATATATATATATATATATATATATATATATATATATATATATATATATATGTATATATATATATATATATTATTATTATTATTATTATTAAGATAAGATGAATAAAGATCTCTTGAGAAAAGAGTTAATGTTGTTGTGATTTGAGAAAAGAATTCACCTTTAGCAAATATACTTATCCACCTCATCTTTCTTCGCAGGACTAAAAACAAACCATCTTTCTTCATGTAAAGTAGTAGTTTTATCTTGTATTTTGATATTTGCATGTTGTTTTCTTTTAGAAAACTTGCTAAAACCTAGGTCATAATGATATCATCATTAAAAAAATTGAGCACATTTTTTTTTTGAGAATTACCTTGCGGCAGAAGAACAGGTTCACCATAGTACTGAGGTAGCATTTGTTTGAATGTCGTCTTGAAAGATTATATTTAATCTATTGTAGTTCACAAATAGTAGTAGCTAGAGCTTTATACTAAGCTTAAAAAAAATCTAGATATAGTGTTTTGTTTTTTTTTCTTTTCACGAAATCAAAGATGATCTTAAGAAAATGCACTATTCAGTTGTGGATCGTCTTGTGTTTGACAAGATGCACAGTCAGGGTCACTGAAGGCCTTGATTTGTATTTTTGAATCTATTGCAAAGAATGACCCCTTAGTACGATTAGCTTTGATGTAGTGTAGAGCATTTCAAGCAACTTGTTGATGATGAATTGTTGGTTCTTGTAGGATTTGACTAAGTTGATGTATAACAAAACTTATATATGGTCGTTTATTGTGAGATATAAGAGTTTTCCAATGAGTCTCCTGTAGGATTATGGCTTCTGTAATTTTTCTGCAGCTTGAAAAAAAAAGAATTATTGTAATGCAAAACTTACTATCAAGCATTCTTGTCTCAGTTAATATGTCAAGTGCATATTGAATTCTATTTTTCATACATTATTTTACTTTAAGAAAATGTATTGGTTTAACTTATTATAGAAATAGGAAACCATGAATACTTTAATTTTTTCAACTTTAATTCCAATATGATTAGAAGAGTTTAAAAATAATTAATATTATTAATTTCTTCATTTGAAGTCCTGAAATTTGTTCTTATTCATTAAATTTATGGAATTTAATTTGTTTACAGTGTGTGGGAAGATTTTGTAGAATTATTTTATGGTTACTTAGAACAATAACGTTAGGAGAAAAAAATAAGTTTTCTTTTGGAAAAATCACTCCACCAATAATTTTATTTGAAATGAAGTCCTTTTTATGGTTTACAAGTTTTTTTTTTCTCTCTTCAAGTATCTCTTTTGTAATTTTTTTTTCTAAATACATCTCTTCTGACAAAAGAACCTCATAACCTATTTTTGTAATTAAATTCAAAAATATATATTTAATTGAAAACAAAATCCTGAAATTTTAACTTACTTTTTTTAATGTTAGTGAAAAAGCGCACAAATTGGACAAAGTCCTTATTTAAAAAAATCATGAATAACCACATTGTTAAAAAATTTAAACTTTTTATTAATATCTCAAGAATAATTAGTCTTGGACCCTCTAATAAAATGTGTAGTTCTTCGAGTTATCTATAAAATGTCATAAAGATCAAGTTAATTTGAGGTATATAGTAAAAGTTATGGACAAAATACGGAACATGTTTAAGTTTGGAAAATTTCTAAAAATTTCTTCAAATTGAATAAAATTTTCAATTAAAGACCAATTAACCTAAATATAAAAAAAAGTATCCAAAACTTATCTTTATTCTTATCACTATTAGGAAAGTGGTTAAAATAAATAAATATCAGTAAAATGATGTTTAAGACTCTCCAATCAATTTGCAAGTGTTATTGATGGTGGCATAGGCAAGCTCATTTTTGTGTGGCCAAGAATGTCACCGGCTCCTGCTGCATGAGGTTTGCCCTATGCTTTCATCTTAGCATTGTTGTCATCAAGAAAACAACAAACACTAGTTAGACTTACAAATAAACATTACACATTATTTACATATGATCATGAAAAAATAAACACTACACATTATTTCCAAACATCATTACACAATCAAAAACCCATTGTCTGGTCAGTCACTAGAAATTTAATTTATTCTGTTACCAAAACTAGTATGTCTTAAAATTTCACACACCAAGCCAAAAATTGACTATGGTAATAACCAACAGGAGCATGAGTCTCTCTTAACTCACACCTTTGGTAATGTATGCCCTACAATTTATTACAAAATAATACTCAGTTTTCTTCTTGAATCATTTGATGAAGTAAAAGAAAAACCAATCTATACTTCTTATCTCCCCATTTATGCCCAATAGAACATAAACACATACATAAGGTTTCTTTGCTACAAATAAATGAACCTAGACTTCTTATTGATCCAGTTTTCTAACACTTTCTTCCAAATGCTTTACACTTTCATCTCCTTCAACACTTTTCTCCATCTCTTTAGCTAACTTCAACTCATTTTGCAAGAGATCAATGTATGATATTGTTATAGCCAGTTCAATTTCAAGCTCGTTTGACCCATCAATTTATTCAATAACTCTTCAACTTTTTCCTTGCGATTTCTAATTTGATTAAAAACTCATTTGCTTTATTTTTTTTTGAACAGCACAGAATGAATAAAATAAAAGGAACACTTAAGGGGTGTTCCAACTGTTGTACAACACACCTTATCCAAGAATAAGTGTCACAACTACCAAAACATAAATCCATACAAAAAGACACTCTACTAGACAGATCAAAAACCAGGATCCTAGGGGCACCTGAAAAAGAACAGAACTAGTATCTAGGAAGATGAATACACAAAAAATAGATACAAATATAGATCCACGTACATAGTAGGGAGGGGGGCCATCCAACCATACCTCAAGAGTTTTTATGCCAATGGTTAGAGGTACAGTACTGGAGAGAGGTTCCAATCCGAATAAGAAAATGAGATTCTCTTCATCTTGTACTTAGCCCACAGTCAGCCCTTAAGTTGAGCTAGACTGAAGATTTTATTAGCATCCACGACCCCACCCTTGAATACCACCTTATTTTTGTGACTCCATACTTCCGATATAATGGCTATCCACAACCCTTTCCAGGCTCTATTAACGCTCTGCTTTTGGCCCAATAAGCAAAAACTCTGAAAATTGACATGAGTGGCCTGATGTCTAACACTTACCTTTCCAATCCACCTGTCGCACTGGTCCCACACTTGTTGTACCACAATACAAGTATTAAACAAATGATCAGTGGATTCAACACCATCCTGGCACAGAAGACAAAGCGGATTTACCAACTGAACTCCCCTTCGTGCTAAGTTAAGTCTAGTTGACAATCTGTCCAACAATATCCTCCATACACCCAAAATCGCTGAAGGGGCAGCACTTAAACTCCACAACAACTTGAAAGAAACTGAAGACTGCATAGAGCTCTCTCCAATCAAGATGTTATATCTAGACCTGACTGTATACTCCTAGGTAACCTTACCCACCCATACCAGCCTATCTTCTCTCTTGACATCCCACTTTACATTTGAGATCAAGGTCAACATTTGTTCTTCAAGGTGTTTTTCCCATTTGAACCTCTCTCTTCGCCAATTAAGGTTCCAAGTTGTGCAACGAGAGGTCCTACCACCATCCCATTCAACAACGTCACCTACCAAGCTTTCTTTATTTAAAGAAATAGAGTACAACCTTAGGAATTTGTCTTTCAATGCTTTGTCGTCCACCCACCAATCACTCTAAAATTTAACACACCGACCATCTCCGACACATCGCTGGAATTTACTCTCAAACCAATTCCCTTGTATAACATTACCACATACCCTGATCAAATCCTTCCACCACACATAATCCTTATTAGAACCTGAAGATACACCCATATTCCGCCAATAGTCGTACCTAGCTAGTAGGATTTCCCACCATAAGCCCTCCTTAGTAGTCCCACCCAGTCCACCATATTCAACTCGCCTACATATCTACTTCCACTTCACCCAAGCAATCTTCCTACTATCATGGCCCCATCTCCATAAAAATTGTTCCTGAATACGTCTAATCAGGTTACAAACACTCACAGGTGCTCTGAAAAAGGAGAAATAGAACAAGGGTAAAGCGCTGATAACAGAATTAATCAGACATATTCTACCTGCCATTGAAAGTAATCTCCCATTCCATCTCGATAATCTAGACCTGATCTTTTCCACGACGGGATTCCAGAACACACTTTTCCTGGGGTTTCCTTCAATAGGCATACCAAGGTACTTAAAAGGTAGGCCCATATGTATGCTATTATGAAATTTTGAGAAGACACATAGATCTAGCTCAGAAATGCCCACGGGCCCAACTGTACTCTTATGAAAGTTGACCCTCAGTCCTGACACCAACTCAAAGGATCTCAACATAACTTTAATAACAGCATATTGTGATACGTAGGACTGGAAAAGAATAACGTATCATCTATGAATTGCAATAGGTCAACCTGCACTCTCTGACTGCCCACCTAAACGCCTTTAAATATACCTGCACTTCTAGCATTCATCATCAACCCTGTTAGGCCCTCGGCTACTATAAGAAAGAGGAAATGCACTAACGGATCGCCTTGCGTAAGACCCCTCTTTGGCTTAAATTCCTCCATAGGGCTTCCATTCACCAGAACTGAGATTGAAGCTGACTCTATACAAGCTTTGATCCATTTAATCTATAAAGGACTGAATCCAAGTCTACCCATCATGGAATAAAGGAACTTCCTGTTCATCGATTCATAGGTTTTTTCAAAGTCCACTTTAACCATCACCCCACTTTTCTTTTCCTTCTTCAAGAAATGCACCGTTTCATTTGCTACCAGAACGTTGTTCATCAAACCCCTCCCCTCAAGGAACGCAGATTGGTTAACATCAATAACACTAGGTAGCACCTTACTCAACCTGTTCATCAATACCTTTGAGAGAATTTTATAAATACAACAGACTAGAGAAATCGGCCTAAACTCATTCAACTCAGATGGGTTAGCCTTCTTTGGAACTAATGTGATAAAAGAAGAATTACAACCTCTCGGTACATACCCACTGCTCTGGAAGAAGAGAATAGCTCTAACAACATCCTTACGTATAATCTCACAGTTACTCTTAATGAAGAAGAAGTTGAACCCGTCAGGCCCAGGACACTTCGAGCTTCCACACTGACTCATAACTTTAAACACTTCTTCCTCGGTAAAAATACCACTCAACAAAGCATTCTGACCCTCCGAAATAGTCCTAAAACTGACTCCATCTATCTTGAGCTTACACTCCGAAGGGGCCTCGAACCTTCTTTCAAAGAATTGTTTAACTTGGCTTTTGACACGGTGTGGATCATCGCACCAAGTTCCATTGATATGAATGCCCACTAAATCATTCCTACCCTTCCTCCATTTCATGTTAGAATGAAAAAATTTGGAGTTTGAATCCCCATTTTTAATCCACTCCACTCTTGACTTTTGCTTGAGCAAAGCCTCTTCTTTCTCCTCTAATCTTCTCAATTGGCTTAACAGGTCGCCACGCAAGATTCTCTCCTCTTTAAGCAAGTCGTCGTCGTTATCACATTTATCGAGCTCCTCTATCTGGGCTCCAACTCTTTCTTCCTCATCCTGGCCCTAGTATTAACAGCTGAGTACCATTGCTTGATCTCACATTTCAATCTCTTGAATTTGTTCTTGACATCTTTCAATGCATTGCCCCGATCAGGGGTGTTAACGCAAACTTCTTTTACGATCTCTTTAACACCATCATATTGCTTCCACACAGCAAAAGACCGAAAAGGTTTTGGGCCCCAGTGGACAATACTATTTTTGACCACTAAGGCACAATGATCAGACACCTGTCTACTAAGTACATATTGCTTAGAGCCTAGCCACTGCAATAACCACTCATCAGACACAATAGCTCTATCTAATTTTCTTCTCGCTGTACCATTTGGTCTGTACCAAGTATATATCCTCCCCATAACTGGAATATCCTTCAACATGCACCTGTTAATAAACTCGCTGAACCTGGCATTATCACAATTATTCGCTGCCCCACAATTCATGCCCTTCCTTTCGAACACCTTCGTGACTGAGTTCAAATCACCGATTATGTATCTAACACTGCAATTTCCAATTGCCAACATGTTCTCAACTTCTTTCCATAGAAGGACTTTATCCTTATTGGAGCAAGGAGCATAAATATTCATAATCAAAACCGTCACAACTGTGCCTGACCCTCCACAACAGTAGTCCCCCATGATGAGAACAAAACATTTTCCTTCCACAGATGACTCACACTTAAACACCTTGTTATCCCACATGGTCAAAATGTCCCTACCTTCTCTGTCAAACCCTCTATGAACACAACTGATATCATTACTTTCCCAAAGATTGTAACACAGTGTCATCCAACCTAACTAGCTTAGTCTCCTGCACACACAGTACACCGGCCATTTCCTTACATAAAAGCTCTCTAATATACTTCCGCTTGATATCTCCACCCAAACCTCTTATATTAATACTTATCAGCTTCATCAGAACAGATACCCCTCCTTACATGTCGCTTCACACAGCATTATACTATCTCGTTCTTCCATCTTTGAGAACTTTTGGATAATACTGTGTTCACTTTCTTGACAAACTATACCAATCTCTTTGGCAATCCCCCAAAGACTCATCTCTTCAGTACCCTTATCCGAACCCTTGATCCTTTTGTCCGATGTCTCTCCAAGATTAATTTTAAAACTCCCTTGGTCACGTAAATCAATGAGCCCATCTACAAATGAACTCCATACTTAATAAAGGAGCTTTTTTCTGTGGAACCACTTAATGAACACCCTACAACCTCATCATTATCAACCTCCATCAACGACACTTTGGCTGCACCACCACTGCCAACGTCGGCACCATCGCCAGCACCGCCGCCCATGCCGTCGCGAGCGCCATCGTCGGCAGTGCCACCGTCGCCAGCTCCTCCATCACCCACAACACCTTCGAAACAGCCACCTTCATCACCACCAGAACCTGCTTTGCTTCGAACACCACCTCCGGAACAGCCACTGTCGTCGCCAACGCCACCTACACCTGCTCCAGCAGCGTCACGAGCAGTGCCACCATTAGTGGGAAATGCAACACCGCCCACACCACCCTTGTCGCCAGCACCGATGTCGTCGTCATCTTCCCTAGGATGGGTTGGTTCCATGGCGGCGGCGCCGCCCTCCAACAGTGGCGAGCGTTGGCTTCCAACCTAGGGATTGGGAGGGCTAGGGTTTTCAGGGGTATTGGTTCGGGCTTGAGGCCCATTATAGAACCCAACTTTTGCCCCTACATTTGCACCTCCACTATACTCACACCTGGTTTTTCCACTAATGCCCGTCTTGCTGGCCCAATTCACATCTGCAGTACACAACTGACTACAGATAGAGGGTGAATGAAAGTCTTCCACCTGTTGGGCTCGCCAATGTTCCATCTCGTGTAATGTGCCCTTATTAACTACACTATCAGTTGTAATTATTATGAAATCCCTTGCATTAATTATCCTTGGCACGCTTGTCTAGCACTGAGTCACCTCAACCACCTGCTTGTCCCACCCGTCAGAGAGACGTTCATTGCGGCATCCCTCCTTCTCTTCCTCCATGGACCTTTCGTCTTCCTTTTCCTCCCACCCAATGTCACCAGAGTGAATAGTCTCCCCCACCCTTGTATCCATTGGCGAATGCGAATTGTCTACAGCACCATCATTATACCATCTTGAATGTTTAAAAAATTCCTCATATGAATGCTCCTTTTCCACTAATACTTGGTACACTTTATCGTTGATCTGAATTTCTTTAAAGAATTTCACCATGGATGCCACGACCAGTCTAACTTTCAACCTTGCATACTTAACGCATTCCCAGTTTAAGGTGGCCTCGTCCACTTCCACTAGTGTACCCACATCTGATAGTATCTCCCTGAAACACCCCGCTGTCCACAGAGCCAAAGGGACTCCTCGTCATCGGATTCAAATGACTTTGTGCCCGACCGCTCGACCACCATTCCATGGTTCAATAGCTTTGAAGATCTTGCCTAAACTTTTCCTGTTTCCTTCAACTATTAGAGATGTCTTTACCCCATCTTGACCAGTAAGAAGCACTTGGTTATCTCTTAGATATCTTGCCCTTAAAGTACCCAGACCTTCCTGCAATAATTCTTCACGAACTACCTCCAATGGCAAATACTCCTCCGTGAACCCGACCCAACTTTCTTCAAGCCACAGTAGTTTAAGTGGTGCAGTATTAATAATTTGGCCTTTTCACTCCAACTTGCTGACGTTTGCCATAGAGTGTTTCCCCACCTTCGTTATCCACTTCTTCACAACCTTGGTTTATGTTCTAGAACCTTGGTTGACTGGGATACACTGGAAACTGGTTTTTAGCTTTCGACTTTCCAATACCTCAGAATATTCACATACAACTTCATAATTCCAATGTGTATGGAATCAAGTTCTGACTCCAATCTGGATACATTCTTAACATCACAAAAACGTACAAAGCCAAAACGATTCCCCCAATGATTTAACTTTCTGGATATAACCACTTCTTCCACTTTTTTCCACCTCTGGAATATTTTCCACATATCTCCTTCACTATAGTTATGTGGGAAATGAGAGAAGAAGAAGGTTCTGATGTTTCACAGTTTGAGTTCCTTCCCGCCCTGTTAAACTTTGAACCCTTCATCTTCTTCGGGATCCTTCACATTTAGGGCATGTTTTTGTGTACAAGGTGTGGTATTGCTAGGGCAAAATGAGAGGAACTTTTGCTACTTGAAAGGACAAGCTTTCAATGATTTGCTTCATGTTCTCTTTTGGCTTCAAATCCTAATAGGATTTTCGAATACAATCTTTGATCTGATAACAAAGTTTACATTAATTGCTTACCAACGTATTTCCAACCCGTGAGGAAGCTTATTTACAATATAAAGGGATCGAGATTTCCAACTTTGTGCTCCAATAATATGCCCACCTCTTAATTACAATAATCAAGCTTAAAATAGATCGAGAAAGAGTAGAAGTACAAAATAATAACATAATATGTCTTTGTTTATTTCAGTTTCAAATCAAAAGTATAAAAATTAAATAAAAACAAATTAACCAACAGAAATATATGAATAAACACAACACTATATTAATGCAATCAAGAAATATAACAAACAAAAAGTTATGTAAATCATGAATCCTAAAGGCAAATCTTGGTAACTCCTCATAGTATTCAATGCTTTGCCCAAATTAGACCAATTTAAGTCATGATTATGTTTAAAATTGAAAACATTGCCCAAAATATTAAAATTTTCCCAGAGTAGTCATACTTTATTTTGTATAAATGCATCTTTAGGTCCATTTTGAAATCTTAAACAACATCATAATGCACCAAAAATTGTTTTTTGAATTTTTAAAATTGAAATGTTGAAATTCGGGTGGATGTATGTTGCAGATCTCACCTAATACCCCAAACCACAAAAAATAAGATTTTTGAAATTTGAAATCTTGAAAGACAAAGAATGTGTGATGCAAACCTTATTCAATTTGTTCCTAAAAGTACAAATCTTACCTTTTTGATTTATGTTTCAGAAAAATCATCCAAGAAGACACGTTTAACGTTGTAACAATAATATAGTCTATGTTATAATATATATATATATATATATATATATATATATATATATATATATATATATATATATATATATATATATATATATACTAAGTAGACCCTTTTCACTCACTCTAAATCACCAATACATAAAGCACGTGTAGGTGGAAACTTTTGAAAAATTAAAATTGGATTTTTTTTTCATCTAAATGTCAAATACTTTTAAATCAATTGTATATTTCCTCTGATAAAATTGGTAGTATTTGTTGACATATTTTAGAAAAATTCATATTTTATTTTTATTGGTTTTAATTTTGTATATTTTCTTATATTTTATTTTTATTTTTAACATAACAGTGTCACGATCTAAGAGTTCTTAGAATTTATTTATTTTTGGAAATACCCAACTCATTTACTTATATATGTATATCCAACGTATGTAATAAAAAATAATAAAAAAACATTTAATTTTTTCTAAGCTTGAGAACATTATTTTAAAAAAAAAATAATATATTAATATATACATAATATGTTAATAAAAAATTGTAATCCACCTATTAAAATAAAAATAAACAATTATTGACTGCAAGAAAATAAAACTAGTAGGAATAACACCATTTATTAATCATACAGTCTTTACTCGGAATAATTTAATAATATCAGAAATATTTGAACATGCTTATGATAAACTCTACTTCAACATGTCCTTTCTCTTTGAATAGTATGATAATTAATCATAATTATTCCAAATCATACAGAAGGCAAACTATACCACAATAAATTGAATTGTTAATCTATTTGATTTAAAATGAAATATAAAAAATGAAAAAATAGCATATTAAAATTGTGAAAAAATTAATCCATGAATTAATTTGTTGATGAACTTTATGTGAATGTGAAAATTGTTATGGAAATTTATTTTTTTAGATTAAAATTACTTTGAAAGTATTTTTTCATAATTTATTAATTAGATGTGACATTTGAATTTATTAGTTGTATATTGGTCAATGTGGTGAATATATATAGGTGCAGGAGAAAATGTGTAGGTCCCAGAACGCAGAGGAAAGATATAAGCCCAAGCATTGTGTAGGAGAATTAAATTGGAAAGGACAGCTGCTTTTTTCCATTATACAATTTGTTTCTTGTGCTAAATAAATTTTTAATATATTAACATTGTCTTTTTTATTTTTATTTTCAAATTTATGTATAAATTATTTATTTTTTCTTTTACAGGCGTACAAAGTTTTGTTTTTTCGAATTAATTGCGTACAAATTTTTGTTTTTCAATTAATTGCTTGTTAATGACTATTTTATTTTTTATTATTTTATTAAAAGGATATATTTTGTTGTTAAGATATTTATAATTTGAGATGGAACAATAGTATGATTAATTTTAATAATTCAGTCAAACAATTTTTTTTTTAAATATTTAATTTTATGATAACAAATTGAATATTTGTTAAAAAAATACAAATATTTGTTAATATTTATAATATTTTTTTATTATTTGTCAAGAAAGTTTGTTAATATTTATTAAAATAAATTTTTTATTATTTATCAAGAAATTTTTTTAATATAACAAAAATATTTTTTCTATTATTTGTCAAGAAAATTTGTTAATATTTATAAAGATAAATTTTTTATTATTTATCAAGAAAATTGATTAATATTACAAAGAAAGAGACATTAACAACTTTTTCTTCTAGATTTGTTTGCATTCATATAGCCTGTGACTTAATTGAAGGTGGGATAATTTAATACATATATGGTAGCAATTATTTTGCATGCAGTTACTTCTTCTGTCTACGAACCCGAAGCTTTGAAAATGAAGTGTCTTTTTCATTAACCTCTTTAGAAACATGAAAAACTTAATTACAAAATTCACTTTTACCTTTTACAACAACACATTCTCAAAACTGCGTAACCTTAACACATACTCTCCCTATTTCTAGAATCTTCCTATGAAACAGACATGCATCTCTGCACGGTGCTGAACGATGGTGGTGACTGTTTTAGCTTCATAACAATGGTATTTTTGTTTTAATTTAAAATTTGATTTTTTCTTCTGTTTCTCTCAACTAATAAACTAGATCTGATCAAACGTTTGAATGAGTTTGCAAGAAGTAATTTACTATGCATGCATGAATGTTTACTATGATAACTACAAATCTAATAAGTACTTTGGTTAAAAGGAATAGAGGTTTCCTAATAAAAGCTATTGTAACCGCATATGCTATATTGCTGAACCAGGTTGTCCTTTAAGCTATTGTAGACCTTCTGATATGTTCTATTTGTTTTCAGTATTAAAGTCCCCTCCAAGATGGCTTCGCAAATGGAAATCTTCAGTGGCTTCTGCGTTCTGTTCCCATATGGGGTAAAGTAGTTACTTTCAAAGTTAATTTCACTTCTAATTAATAACTGTTGTCTAAACAATAGAAGAGAATCCAGATGAATATTGTGAAATTGAATATCTTGTACTTTATTTTTTATATTAGCATTGGTGATTTGTTTGTAATTTGTGTCTACTTCTTCAGGAAACTTCTATGTTGTTGCAAGTTCTGGTTAATATCTTTTATCTCAGCTTGTTGATGCACTCTTTTATAAGATTGTCTTGCCCTCGTATCAAAATTTTGTAACCAGTTTATTGGTTTAATATTTTAAAATGCTGATTTGTTGTGTACAATAAGGTCTAATAACACAAATTATAGTTTAATATTTTTTTTAATATTTTAAAGTATGATTTAGTTTGTAAAATACAGTTTAAAATAAAATAAATTAAATTAAAATTCAAAACATGTTCATGTCAAAATAGTGATCGATGAAATACATAATTACAAAACTTAATATTTCAAAACAAAGTATAGAGTGAAGATCTGAAAGACAAGTTAATAGAGTTGAGAAACGAAGAGAGAAGCATAAAGGTGCAGGGAATTATGGTGCCTTACAATTATCCCTAACAACAAAAATTTTCATTCTTGAAAATTAGCTTAGTGAAAAAGGATTAATATAAGGTACTCTTATCCTCTCTTCTACTTCACAAAACGATTCGAGTGATATCCCACAAAACTTCAACCATATTGACATTTCTTCCACTAAGTTGTTTTACTTGAGAATCTAAAATTCTAATTGGCTTTACTACAAAAGATAAATTTTCTTTCATCTGTATCAAATCAGGTTATAGAATGTGATTGGATTAAGTAAATATATATTTCCTTAGCTACAATATACATGAAAGATAGATATTGCGAATGTTGACTAACGAAAGAGACAAAACAACTTCATATGAAATAAAACATATTCTTGATAGAGACCTATAAACTTTATAGTTAACTTCTTAGACATGCTTGCTTTTCATATATCGATGAATGTTGTAACTTTGAGAAACATGTTCACCCATAAACATCTAGAGGACTTATGTTGTTATCTATATCTGATTTCTACTTGAGTGAAAATGTCTTCAATCATCACAATTCTCAAAATTTGACTCAGTTTCTAACAACTTAAATGATGGAAACTAGTCAAGGTTCTGCTAGACCCACTTTCGTCTTTGTGCATATCAAAAGAATGCTCTGATATCTCTTTCCTCCATCTCAAGCAAATGATCTAGGTCAACTCTACATTCTTCAAACTTCAACATTATTTTTACATAAAGGTCATTGTCAAAATGTTTAAGAACATGCTAACGTGGCTAAACTTGATTATCCACAATTTTGTTATACCCTAACATGAACAAAGAAATCTCACACCAAACTCTTAAGCAATTCAAAATAACGCTTGTTATGCAAGCCAAGTTTGTATTAATATATTGTTCATGTGCATTCATCATAGCTGCAAAAGAATTCTATAAATTTGTCCAATTAAGATGGGAAGCAAATAAGTTTAGGAATACTTCAGTTTCCTTTTCGGATCCCATTTGAAATAACTGGCTAGTAAGCTAAAGAAATGCAACATTTATACATACTGACATAAGAATTCTTGGCATACCATCAGCTTACTGGCATTCAAAGATAAATTTAATCTGTTTAGAACAGTAATGAAGATGCTCATGGAGGTGATTGTTTCTGTCTTTATTCATATAATCCAGTATGGCATCAGAACCACTAAAATCAACATGGTTCATGAAATAATTTTATATGTCCTTACAAAGATCATATGTTCTTCATAGGGGATAATATTATTCATATATTTTTTTTTGATCGGCAACAAAAAATAAAATTAATAGGAGTAATGACGTTATCCCAACCTATTTACAAAATCACCTTATACTTTCAAAAGAAGATATAAGGAGAGCAAAGTTTCTGAAAATAAAGACAAAAACACACCATCTACCCTGGCTGCCACAAAACATACCAAAATAACCTACCCAAAAGAACTACTTCAGCAGACCAGAGGTACGTTGTAACGTTAGGTATAGGAAAGCAATTACAAGGTGAAAATTCAGACTATGCATCATACAAAATTAGCAGCATTATAGGCCTCCAAAGAACCATCCCAAAAATATAAGTCATCTCGTACACGATTGTAGAGCTGATCAAGATAGTTTCCATCCCTTAAAAGTTCCTGCTTAAAACACAAACACAGCAACAGAATGTGATAAATTAACTAAATAAACAACCCACAACCTTCCCCTAAGTTAGTGGTTAAATCATTACATTGGTGCACACACTGACTACAGACTCCGTATGCTGAAACCACCCCTAAATCTTTAGGATGACATTTTAATACATAATAATGGATCTGCACACCAATCTTAATAACTAAAATCCACCTTATCATATTCATACTTGTTAGCACTAAGGCTAAGCATGTGATTTGATGAAGTCAATATTGTGAGCACCAAGGCTGAGCATGTGAAACTGATGAAGACTGCCTCATGAAGAATCTGTTGGAACCAACCTGGACCAGAATTGTTCAAGTGAAGACTTTGTGCCAACATGAAGATGGTTGGGTGATTAGGTCTTGGTCCTTAGTTGAATTTATGTGTTGGTGATTGGCTTAGTCCTTAAGCATGAGTGGCATGGTTCATCACTTCTGAGGTGCTAAAAAGATTCACAAATATTTTTGTTAAAACTGTTTTTAATAAAAATAACCCAAAATGTTTTTGCTGGAAAAAGGTTTTTCAATCGATTGAATTTCAAAACAATCGATTGAAAGTGACAGTTATTTCTGTTACAACTGAAACACAGTTATTGCTGTTACAACTGAAATACAGTTATTGCTGTTACAACTAAAACCTTTGACTGGCTCAAACTAATGGTCAAATTCAATCGATTGAATGGTTTGTTCAATTAATTGAATTGTGACAGCTAAGCTGTTTTTTAAAACTGATTTGGGTATTTAAAGGATTGCGAAATATCATTTTCGGTTAACAAAAACTTTCGAAAAGCATTTCTTGAGATTTTCTAAGAGAGATATTGCCCCTTTTGTGCGATCATCATTTTGGCAAAGCTTTTCAAATCTAGAAACCTCCAAGAACGTGAATCTTTAAAGCATCCTTGAAGTGAGGTTCTTGCTACTTTGGTTCTGGACCAAAGCTAAGTCTTCTACACTTGATCTTCATTCTTTGTAATCTGTTTTGTGTAGAAGTACTCTGTAATCTTTTCTGATCTTGTTGATCTGTAATCTGTTTGCTGTTTTCAATTACTGGGTTTGTAATTGAGTTGGTGCAGTGGGTTCTGCACTGGTCTCACATCTGTTGAGGGGTTCAGTAGAGGGTAAGTGCTGCGGGGAGCAGTGTTGCTTGCGAATTGCAAGTGTTGTGGTGCAGTGGGTTTCTGCACTGGTTACACACTAGTTGAGGGGTTCAGTGAGGTGTGGGTTTACTGCTGGGAGCAGTTTGTAACTTGCTGGGAGCAAGGGTTTGTAAACTGATCTTGTGATCTTTTAGTGGAAATCTTTGCTAGTTTGCAAAGGACTGGACGTAGCCCTTGAGGAAGGGTGAACCAGATAAAAATTCTGTGTTCTTGCTTTTCTCCCTACTCTTCTTGATTTCTTTTATTCGCTGCTGCCATCACTTAAATTGATTGAATTAAAATTTGTTCATACTCTGAACATCTGTCTTCATAATCAACTGTGATTCTGGATTGTGTTTGATTTACTGGATTGTGTTTTAAACAACTTAAATCTGGATTAACACATTTATACACTGTAAACTGTTTTCTAGGTTTAACTGATTTCTGGATTTATCTCTGATATTTTCCGCTGAGCACAATCGATTGTTTACTGGACAGTCCAGAATTACACGAGTTAATTGATTGAATCAAGAATTTTCATTCTCTACTTCAAGAACAAATCAGATTTGCAAAAAGTTTTTGAAAGTTCAATTCACCCCCCCTCTTGAACTTGGTCTAAACCTTATTTTAGAATTGGTATCAGAGCTAGGATCTTGAATCCTAGTCAAGATTTCGATCCATTGCCGAGAACAAGTTAGCTTTTGCTGAAGGTGCCTCTATTAATAGACCACCTATGTTTTCTAGGGTAAACTATCAATTCTGGAAAGTGAGAATGAAAATCTTCATTGAGTCTATTGACCGTGGAATCTGGAATGCCATAGTAAATAGTCCATTCATTCCTATACATGTTGTTGATGGTGTGTCTACTGCTAAGTGCTTTGATGAGTTAACTGATCTTGAGAACAAGAAAATACAGTATGATTATGTTGCTAAATATATTATAACTTCTGCATTAAATCTGGATGAGTTCTTTAGAGTATCACAATGCAGTTCAGCCAAAGAAATGTGGGACATTCTTGAAGTCACACATGAAGGAACCACTAATGTGAAGAGAGCACGCAAACATGCATTGATCCAGGAATACGAACTGTTCAGAATGTAGTAGGGAGAGACCATTGCTAATGTCCAGAAAAGATTCACACACATTGTCAATCATTTAATTGGACTGGGCAAGCAGTTTGATAGAGAAGAGCTTAATATCAAGATTCTGAAGTGCTTGGACAGGAGCTGGCAACCTAAAGTCACAGCAATTTCAGAAACTAGAGACTTGACAACACTTACAACTGCAGCGCTGTTTGTCAAACTTAGAGAACATGAACTGGAGATTATCAGATTGAAAGAAATGGAAACAGTGGAGAAAAAGACCAAGAGCCTAGCACTTAAGACTAGAACTGTTGTCCATGAATTAACTAATGAAAGTTCAGAAGACTGCAGTGAATCTAAGGACCTCAATCTGTTGACAAGAAAGTTTCAAAAATTCATAAAGATGAAGAACAGATCGAAGAATCAGCAAGGCAAAAGAGGTAAAAATAAAACTGATTCTGGTTCAACTAAATTTGTGTGCTTTGGCTGTGGAAAACAGGCACATATGAAAGCTGAGTGTCCAAGCATTGCAATCAAAGACAAAGCACCAGAAAAGAAGAGCAATAAATCTGGAAAATCTAGACGCGCGTATATAGCTTGGGAGGACAATGCTTCATCGTCTAGTTGCTCTTCAGAAGATGAGATTGAAGCCAATACATGTATGATGGCTGGAAATATTCAGATGTAAGTAGTACTGAATCCAGTGCTTCATTTAATAGTGCTAACTACAGTACACTTCTTCATGCATTTCAAGAAACACATGAAGAAGCTAACAAGTTAGCCCAATCCAATAGAAGGTTGAAAGGCATGAACAGTTGGATGGAAAATAGAGTTAAGCAATTGGAGGATGAGCTACTTGAAGCAAAAGATGATTTGGAAAATTTAGAGAAGTAGTTAAATTCTGCAAACTCCAATAAACTTAACTCTAGCAAGCCAATTGATTGTGAAAACTGTAGCAAGCTAGTAGATTGTGAAAACTGCACTGTTTGTAAAACAAAGTGAACTATTTGATTTCTACTGCTTCAAAACTTTCTATGGGGACAACAAACCTGAATGCTCTTTTGGGATCCCAAAATTGTGTTTTTGAAAAGGCTGGCATTGGTTATCAAGCTGGTCCCAATGGAAAGCAAAAACTGTTTAACAATTTTTTTAAAGGTTCTGGATCACAGTCTTCACAATCGATTGCCTGCTTCTACTGTATGAGAAAGGGCCACTCTGTTAGAAACTGTAGGATTAGAAAATTTAGTTTGCCAAAAGGATTGGTTAGGTGGGTGCCAAAAGGCACATCTAACACTGTTGGACCCAAGCTTAACAGGGTACCAAATCCTTAAACTCAATCTGTTTTGCAGGAACGGTCAGCATCCAATAAACTGATGTGGTATCTGGACAGTGGATGCTCGAAGCACATGACAGGAGAGGCTTCTCAATTGATTAATTTGAAATGGAAACCAGCAGGATTTGTCACCTATGGAGACAACAATCGAGGAAGGAATCTAGGTGTTGGTGATATAGGAAGTGACAATAAAGTAATCATAAAGGATGTGTTGCTGGTAGAAGGTCTGAAGCATAGTCTGCTGAGTATCAGTCAATTGTGTGATCGTGGTTACAAGATTACATTTGAACCAGAACAATGCATTATAGCAGATTCAGAATCTACTGAAACAGTCCTTGTAGGTAAAAGAGTAAGTAATGTTTACATGCTTAATGTCTCAAGCATGATTCCTAGCATGAACTGTTTGCTATCTCAAGATGATGAATCTTGGTTATGGCATAGGAGGCTTGCACACATTCACATGCATCATCTAAATAGGATTGCATCTAAGGATCTTGTAATTGGTCTTCCTAAGATTAAGTTTGAGAGGAACGAACTGTGTGAAGCATGCCAAAAGGGTAAACAAACTAAAAACTCTTCCAAACCAATTAATGTTGTTTCTACAACTAGACCACTTAAGCTACTTCACATGGATTTATTTGGTCCCTCAAGAACCAAAAGCCTAGGTGGTAATTACTATGGTCTAGTAACTGTAGATGATTACTCACGGTTTACATGGACATTATTCATTGCCACAAAAGATAATGCTTATCTTGCTTTTAAGAAATTTGCCAAAGTGATTCAAAATGAGAAAGGATGTAGGATTTCTACCATTAA
>Ga0209700_106221_pt1 | contig 18822 bp, 6 predicted proteins | sample SiratroredBW_FD_187528 | JGI IMG/M metagenome (GOLD analysis project Ga0209700, IMG submission 187528) | Root nodule microbial communities of legume samples collected from California, USA - Siratro red BW (SPAdes) (version 2) | ecosystem: Host-associated > Plants > Roots > Nodule | place: USA...
ATATATTATCTTTCCTCCTCCATTACATCTCTTCCTTTTATTTTATTTTATTTTAAATAATTCTTTGAGGGTACCTTTTTAAAGAGTTTCCTTTTCTATCAAATTTATATCACTATATTAAGTAATACATTATTTAGTAACTTTTAATGTTATCTTTTATTTTAATAAATTTATCTTTGAATAAATTAAAATTAATTAATTTGTTTAATAAATTAAATAATAGAATAACTTTTTTAATAATTAAATATTTTTAAAAAATAACAGTTATATAAACTTTTATTATTATTTATTATTATTTATTCTAGTTGTTGAGTTGTTTATCACTGTCTGTTATCTTTCTTAGTTGTCTTTCAATACTTATTTAATTTATACCTTCTTTTTAAAACAACTGATTAAAGTATTAAGATTTTAATAATAATATTGTAGTATTTAAGTTTGACCTACTTTATTCAATAAATACTGTTAATATTTGATCTATTTCAACATACATCATCTTTATTTACACTTATTTTTATTAAAAATGTTTCTATAGAGAACGGGTAATATATATATATATCATTATATTAAATAATACATTATTCACTAAATTTTAATGTTATCTTTTATTTTAATAATTTTATCTTTGAATAAATTAAAAGTAATTTATTTAAATAAATAATAGAATAACTTTTTAATAATTAAATATTTAAAAAATAATTAAATTAGCTTAAATGTTTTAAAATAAGTTAGATTTATTTTTAAATAGAAGTTTAGATTAGAAGATCTAGATACAAGAGTGACCAAGTCATCAATTTCAAGATTTTTCTATAAAATTATTGTTTAGTAAAGTGAACCAAGATTTTCCTACAAAATTGTTGTCTAGTGAAGTGAAATATGGTTAATTGAAATTAATTGTGATGGTATAGAGATAGTATATTTTGATAAATTAAAAGTTTATATGTTAATTATGATATTAGAGAAGTTTTGGATGTAATTTTACTTTGAAGAGGTATAAATCATGAACTTTGATAGTGGCATAAATGTCTAGTGTTTTGGAATTCATGTGTTGCTCTTGAGGTTCACCTGGCACTGGATGTAGATTGAAAGGTTTGTCTTAGACTTGGTTAAGTCTGAATGTAATTTTATTGATAACGAGTGTAACTTGAGAGGGATGCTTAGTGATATAGTGTTAGAAATTTAATTTTTTTTTTCTTGAAAGTTTGCCTTGTTTTTCATTAATGAAGTGTTATAATCAATTATTTTGTCATTGTATGAATGTTGTTAACTAAATATTAATGTTCATATTATGATATCACTCTTGAAATATGTGAAAATGTGATCTGAGATATAATTTTTTAGAAAAATAAAATACTGTGTCAAAATTTTTAGGATGTGCATTGTTTTGAAATTCGTCTAGAATGTGTCATCTTAACTCTCACTCTATGAATATACTATAATCATATAGATCAAGATTATCATGCGGTGAAAGTCTGAAAAAGAAATTTTATATGAATAACTACAGTTTAAAAAATAGTTAATTCGAAAAGGTCATATGGATTAACTTTTTCCCAGAAATTCATATATATATATGGTTGTGTGGATTTCACAATTGAAAATTATATTACAGATAAAGATATTTACATTCAATTTAATACATAAGTATTTCAAAAATATAATCAAGTATATTTGTACAATGTTTATATAAATTATATTTATTATCAGCTATTTCTATATACTTAAATATTTGTTTAAACAAAATGTATGAGAAGTGATTGATTACTTGAATTTGATTGTATTAATTAAAAGTTTTAATTATATTGATAATGTTTTAAAAATTCCTACGTTGAGTTTGAGAGAATAGTACTCTCCAATTAGCTTGCACCGGGTACTAACTCTATTCTCTTAAGCTTTGTCTGTTTCACGTATTATTTTATGTTAGTTAAGTTATTTTTATTATATTACATTATATTCATCTTGTTATGAAATGATGTGAAATTTGGGAATGTGTCAACAATGATATATTTTGAAACACTTTATATATATATATATATATATATATATATATATATATATATATTTTATTAAAAATTAAATAAAAAGTGAAATATGAATTATGTAATTGATATTCTCTTAAATTCTAAAATAATAATCAAATAAAAATAAAAATATTTTAAAACCAATATACTTAAATAATGAATGAAGGAAATAACTTATTAAAATAGTCATACCTTATCTTAAATATAAGTAATATGTAACTACTTTTTTATATAATAATATTTTTTAAATATATTAAATTATTATAGCATATAGCTTTTGTTTTACTAGAATAACATTTTAGAAAAAAATGTATAGTAAATTTTAATATATTTAATTAGTTTTTAAATATTTATGAAGTTAGTTTATGTTTATAGCTAGAGACTATTGGTTAAATGATTGCTTGTTTCAAGCTCCAATACTGATATCTAATGTCTGAATATACATGTCAACCTTAATACAACTACATAAGGCTATTATGAAAGTCTTTCTTTCTTCTCTGATTATTTTGATACTTGTTAGACCCAAACAAATCTGTGCCAATTAATTGAGGGATTTAGTGAAGTAGTTAATTAATTGAATTTTAATAATAATGATAATAACCAATTTTGGTAATGTTTATTAATTACCAAATCGAAATAAAGCATGAATATTTTTCATTTTTTTAGTTATTATTACACGTATTTTATTTAAAAGAAATTTATTTCAAATATTTTATATTTTGAAAAGTATAATCATCATTCAACTTTCAAGCACGTGTTTAATCTAAGCATAAAAAAAAACATCTTCAATCTTTAAAGATGGATTTGACCTACTTAATTACGCGCTTATTCAACTTTATTAAAATAAATCAATAAATTGTAGATTTCTTTAAAAAGTGAAAATAAGGGTGGTAGAGAACATCCAGAACGTCTTAAATCTAAATTAAATTACTTTAGAAAAATAAATTTTCTATATTTTCCTATACTTTAATTAAAATATATATTTTTTATAATTTTCTAATTATTTTAAAAAATAAATTATTTTAAAAATTATATGTAATTTTAATAAATACTAATTTTTTATTTAGACCTATTTTATATTGCATATTAACATGTTATGTTTTAGACACAATGTGATCGACTATTCCTATTACTATGTAGTTTTTTTTTAAATATATTAAATGAAAATTTAAAAACATATTAAATAAAAGATAATATATACAATCATACAGATTTCTAAAAAAAATATTTAAAATAATAAAATTATGACACATGTGTTTTTTAAATATCTAAAATTATTTTAAAAAATATAACGTTATGAATTTATTTAATTATTGTATATAAACAATTATGGTGGTGTATAAAATAACATGACATACAATACTGGCCGAAGGGTAAAAAGTAACAAATAGCAAATTCAATGGGCCAGCTGGAAGGGCCCAGACTCGAAAAACAGCCTGTATAGGCCCATATTTTTATTCAACAAGAAGTGAAGAAAGAAATAAATGGAGGTTCGGAAAGTAAAATTCAAAAATAAAAAGAAAAACTTGCTGCACTATCTTTTAAAATGGAGCCCACTATCTTGCAGAATCTTCGTCTCTGAAATATGCTGGCTTGGGTATTTTTAGAAATATAGGGAGTGAGTGAGCAATATGCATGTGGAAAGTCTTCATGAGTCTAATGTGTTATCTGTGTGTGTTTTTGTATCAGAGAATCATCGATTTATATATTAGTGCATTAAGAAAAAAAGAAAAAGAGATTGTTGGAGGTTAAGAGTGAAGAAAAACAGGGAGTCTCCCTGTTTTGTATTTTTTTTATTTTTTATTTTGTTTTAATTAATTAATTCTTTTTTAATTTGTTTTCTGTTTATATCTTTAACTAACTTGTTTTCATTATTTTTAATTTGATTTTAACTCCTTTTATAATTTTAATTTCATTTTAATTTTATTTTTTTCTTATTTTCTTATTTTCTTATTTATTTTTAATTTCATTTTTATTAATTTTTTATATTTTCATTGGGTTATGTACTAATAAAAGGAGTGTAAAAGTGAATATGATTTGGAGGCCCAAAGGTAGCTGGAAGAAATAAAAGGGAGTGTATGAATAGACATAAGGAGTACAGAAAGTAAACACGGTTTGGGAGTCCAAAGGTGTAAACATTAAACATAACGAGTACAAAAGGTAAATGCTATTTCTTTTTTCAATTTTTCAATTTTTTCTATTTTTATTAGGTTTTACGTAAAATCTAATGCATTGAACCTAAAATATTTTTATATATTTCCCACATATTCTAAAATTAAATTAAAATCAATAAAATAATAAAATTGAATTTTAATATTAAGAAAAATCTTTATTATTTATTCATATTTCTAAACTTGAATACATATTTTTCTTTTAAATTTTTTTAAAAATAAATTTTATTTATCAAAACAAAATCGAGAATTGACAATATGATTTCGTAAAAATTATAAGTCTTTATATTTGTAAAAAAAAAACATATTGTTTAGAAATATATATATATATAGCGAAACAATAATTATTTTCTTTCAAATATTTTATAATAGTTATTTTCTGGACACTAAATATTTGATAGGATTAATTTTTTTTCTTATTCTTATTTTTATTACATTTTCTCGTACTTATACATAGGTATATTTATAAAAATGTAAAAAATTAAATTGAAAACACTGTGCTAAATTAACTTAATTGATAAGTATATTTTAATTATGGTACTAATACATATACAGTTATTTGAAACTTTTAAACTATTTTTCTAGATTAATAAAAACAGTTTAATGATTACTTAGTAATTAATATTATTTAATGTTGCTTATAATGAAAAAACAATAAAACTGGTAGAATTTATTTTTTAATATTGAATATTGAGAAAAAAATGTCATATAAAATAAGGTGAAATATTACTTTATTATGTTTCTTATTTAATAACTCTTTATATATATATATATATATATATATATATATATATATATATATATATATATTCAAATATATAATATACAACTATATTAAGCGATAATAATGTTGTAATTAGTTTACTGGAAACATTGTGAATTAAATATCGTTTTATCAGCTATTATATTTAAAAATTAATTATTTATAATTTGTATCTACAAAACATCAATTAGTTATTTATTTTTAATAGAAGAAAGATCAATATATTTAATCATAAAGTTTATTAAAGAATAATTAATTAAGATATATCTTTGATATAAACTATTCATACATAATTATATAACATGGAGATCTAAGAATTATATGTGTTAATCTAATAACATCACGTGCATAACATAAACATCTTATATAAAAAGGTAAAAGAAATAAATATTTTTCATTTATGGTTGACAAAAAAAGTTATGGTGAACATACTAAATCATATTGTGCAAAATTTAACTTAATTCAACATCAATTTTTTTTTTTCAATGTCAAAGAGTTAGATAATAGATACCTAAGCATATCCAATGCCTTTAGGTGCTAAGAAATAAGAAAACTAATCATTGGCTAATAAATTATCTCTCCATTGCATGTTTTGGTGTAATGTCATTATCTTTAGAAAAGGAAATATTTAGTTACTTGAACTACCAATCCAACTTCAACCTCCTACTCGAGACCCACATGCTCAATTTGACCAAACACATAATCAAGTGTCTTTGTTATAACACTGTTTCAAACCCTTTGTTGTTGAAGATAAATAATTTTAAAGTTTTTTAATTTACTGGTTTAAGACACACACAAAGTTTCATATACCTATTACAATTACCTATTGTAATAACTAAGTCATTTATAAAGCAGTGTCACATCTTTGTTATATACTTTAATACATATCCTATTAATTGTTGATATAAATGTTTTGCAGAAACGCTATAATTGTTAGATCTTATTGTGATTAACAAAACTATGATATTGACAAAACAAACAATTCTAAAGTTTTTTTAATTTACTTTGATTTTACGTGTATAAGATACACAAATTTTCATACAGATATTACAATTACATAATATAATAACTTAGTCGTCTATAAAGCATCTTCTTATGCATATCATATTTTTGTTATATGTTTTAATAATCTACTCCAATATAAATACTTTACAAAATGTTATAATTATTATATCTTATTATGACTATATTTTTATGTTCTTTCTTTAATTTTCATCATTTAAAAGAGTAATTAAATTTTAAGATCAAAATGGTCTAACTAAACAATTTAGAAATAGTAGAAAACCTCTAAAATATATGATTTTGATGATAACAAATGTAACTAAATATTAAAATAATTATTACTTATTAGATATTATCTTTTATATAACCATGTATTTTAGTACATATTTATTAATTAATATTAAGTAACTTCACTCAAGAATGATCCTTATGAACCTTCTATACAACAAAATGAGCATAAGGTGTAAGGGTTATAATGGCATTAGTCAAGAAAAATGTTGCAATGTAATTAATCTTTTTTTTCTCTTTATAAAAGCCTTAATGGTAATAATAATATTTGTTTTATTCGATTGTTTGAAAACTACTTGCTTTTAAAGTGTAATCAACCTTCAATAAATAATTTGATTATATCGGAATAAATATTTGCAATGAATGACTATAACACATCGGAATCAGATAGCTAAAGTGCTTATGTAAAGTGAAGTAATAAAAGAACATATAATTTCTGATATTTTGTCTTGTGTTTTGTTTCTTCTTTATATTGATTAGAGGTACGAAAGGAAACAAGGCATTCAATAAGAACTTACACATTTAATTATAGTAATTATAGACATCAAGATTAAAGGGAAATAATGTCATAATTACTCAATGATATCAAATATGAAAATTATACATAACTGGTAATATTTCTGAGCAATTATAAACGCAAGACGGGAGATGAATTTCATTCTATACTCTATGGAAAAAAAAAAAAGAAAGAAAGAAAGCTTACAAGTTTAAGTTCTTAGTGTCTTACTTTTGTGTAATGGAGTGTATATAAAAGAATTATAATATCCCTTAATCATTGTGTATCCTCTTAACGAGGATTATTTTTTAGATTTTCTATTATCTTTTTTATTTTTGTAGTTAGAAAAGATAATAAATAATATTTGAAATTTTTAATTTTAAGAGCAAATATTTAGAAGTATCTTGATGTATTGGTATTTATCAAGAATGTTTTTGTAATTTTTTTTATAATCTATTCAATATTAATAAAATCATTTAAGAGTTTTTCTTTTTAAAAAGTTAGTCAATAGTTAGAGCAACGTTTCTAAAGATAAATAATATATTATATTCAACCCCATTATATCAAAATGGTGGAATAGTAACTTGGATTGTTGACTGAATAGTTTACGTTTAATATTTGGATATTATATTTAATGTTGATGTTAAAAATCATTAAAATATTATTTTTAATGTTGACTGGAAACATTTAAATATATGGAAGGTAACAACTCCCATACATTTGAATAACTAATTAAGAAAAAAAATTATAATCATTAACTGAATTATTGATATTAAGTATTTATAATTTTGGATGGCGAATAAAAGAGTAAATTATTATTTATTTAATTTATTTTGATGTAAAAATTCATAACACGATTTTTATATTGATTGGAAAAAGACGTAGATAGTTTTATCTAAAAACACACCACCCCGTTCAAAAAAACTTATTGCCTCGTACGTGTGTAAAACAAAAGAAATCATTCTCTTCACTGATTTCTTTTAGAATTTTCAATAAAATAAAATTCTTTTAATTCTTTAATGAAAACCTTAGTTCATTGGTTAGCAAGGTTTTGAAAATATAATAGAGTTAAGAAGGAAAAGAATATGATGGGTAATAGAAAAAAAAAATGTAGGTGCACCCTAAATTTGTTCATTAACATGACATTGTTTTTATTTATCATTAAAATTTTACATGATTTAAGATGCTTAAGGTTATAAATATAGGTTTGTTTAACAAATTACATTTTTCATTTATTAACATTTATCCTAAGAATTAAATAAATAAGCAAATCTCTTCAAAGAAAAACTAAAAATATTTTTTTTCTTTATAAAAAATTGACTTCAGAACAGTTATTTGGGAAAAAATAAATATTATAATTTAGATTAAATTACAATAACTATGCTATGAATATTATAGAAACATATTTTTTTAGCACTTACAATAAGCTTCTTTATTACATATGGTAAAGTTTTTCAAACAATTAAATAGTGATGATGTAATATATAGAGACTTTCTGTGTCTCATTTTTTTAATTAATTAAGAGATATAGAAATAGGGAGCGAGAAATATGGGGATTAATAATTTTACGAACATGGTGTTATAAATTATATTCAAACATTTTTTCACTGCAGTATAGTCAAGCTTACGCTCTCATCAATAAATATTTTTATTGTGGATATTTAATTCTCAAACAAATAACTGTATTAAAAGTTTTTATTTTAAAAAATGTTATTATAAGTATTCATTGTTCATTCATGTATCTACTTTTTTTCATCAATTCATTAACACTAACCATGTATTTTATTCTAAAATAGTGACAACAATATTTAAAATATTTAAAATATTTAAACTTAAGACCTTTGGTAAATTAGTCAAACTCCTAGCACTAATCTCACCGTTGTTGGTCATTTATATATATACAATTAAAATGTATTGTTATTCAACTTTTATAATACTTATAAAATAATTAAGACAATATATAAGTATAATAAAACTGACTAGAACAATAAATTTAAATTTATATAAATGTTTAAAGAATTTAACTTTTTTTACACTGCCAATCAATAAAAAAAATATTAAGTATGTATTTATTTAAAAAATCAATAATATTTAATGCCTCTATGGTTTGTTATTCTCTCTTACTTGCTTTCCACGATTCATATATCATCTGTATAAACACTTTGTATATGTGGCTATATATTTAAAATAAATTTATTATTAAAAAATATAAAAGAATTTAGTTTTTCTATAGGGAAAGTGATGGGATAATCAATCCAAATATGTCAACATCTAAAACAACACTTCTAGGATGGAAAAATAGAGAGAATTATACTTTTTTTTATATTGATTAAAATTTGTTTTTCACATAAGTTATTTAAGCGTCCTTTTGCTTTGATTGTTAAACCATTAAAAAGGAACACAGATTACAAGCACAAAATATATAATAAATTTCGTCTTTTACATCTATTACTGGTAGAATCCGCGTCAAAAAAAAAGTTTAAAAATTATGAACGATCTAAAACCCGTTAAACTCGTCAACCTAATTTTGAAATTTCATTAGTTAACTGTTGTTCAAAACTCGAATGAATACAAATTTTTGTTTTAAGAAACTGTCCAAGTTTTTTTTTTTTTCAATTTTTTCACTTCTTTATTCCAAAATAATGAAATTCTACACTACAAATTCCGAGACGTTAAAGAATGGAAAACTTTTTTTTTAGGTTTTTATAAAACCTACGTTTGGATTAAACCTTATAGAAATTCCACAGAAAGAAGGAAATCATTTTATAGATGAGACAGTTTTTAAAAAGTTCACAAATTAGAGATAATAAGTATCGAGTTACACACTATTTAACATAAACTAGCATCCTGTCTCAACAAGGATGATACAATAAACAATAAAATTACTCTTAGTTTCTACTTTATTAATCACAATAGAATGCACCATTCAACCAAACAAGTGAACAAACTCATTGTATTTAAATTTATAAGCAAATATAACATTAATTAAGAAGATTTCAAGGGTATTGAATCCCAATTACAACCATTGAAGTTTCATTTACATATCCTCTACTCTTGAACCGGTTGGGAGTTGATCATGCTTCTTCCTCCGTTTTGCTTACGTTGATAGCCATTTCTGCAATTAGGTTTTGAGGGCAATTATCAATCTCCCAGAACAATATTTTTATCAAATGTTGAATTTCTGGGTCCATTTCGGCATCCTCGTACGCAGCTTTTCCTTTTTGCATCAAATCACATGCTGCTTCAGCTTCATTAACCATCTTAGATGTGCAACTGAGCAGAGAGTTTTTGGTTTTTTTGTATACTTTCTCAAGATGATTGCTTCCACGTGACGCTGTAGCCTGCATTGCCTCAATCTCTCTTTTCATAGAAGAAGAAAAATGTTCTTGATTCAGAAGAACTCACAATGGTTTTTCACCCTCAGAAGCCCTCTATCAGCATGATTTATACATACAGAAAAAGTTCTATGAACAAATCAACACAGCTGTAGCTGTTTCCCATTGATTTAAGATGTTGTAATAATATATTTTTATTCACTAACATGCATCTTAATTAATAGTTATAACAATAAATGAATTAATTTTTCTGTGAAATTTGACTTTACAGTCGTTAGGGAAATAAAAAAATTGTTTTTATTACCAAAATTAGGGATAACGTTAAGAACTTTGATATAGTAAATTAATATTATAGTATAATAATTTTAAAACTTTCAAGCATTTATTTCATTTTTTAAGTAGTCGGTTTATATAATAAATGCTGATGTATTTATATTCTATTTAATAAAAAGTATTAAATGGGAAAATAAATTCAATGTATATATTAAATAAAAATATTTTATTACAATTTATTGATGAACTTATTTAGAAAATGGCATTAAGAGAATTTGGAATTATTCAGTGTTGTTTCTGAACGTTAAAAAATACAGAATTTCAGAATAACTAGTCTTATATAGGTTACTCTGTTAGGAAAATAAAAAAATAAGGTGCTAAATAAAAATCACAGTTTACGAACTTAAAAATCAATATTTTTAACTAATTAAAAATATATTCTTTCATCAGTTTTTAAACATTTATAAGTATAATTATAAATTAAATTATATGAATAGAATCAAAAACTGGATTTTTTACTATATATAATTTATTAAAAATGTTGAATAGTCTTTAACCTATTATTTAATAATGACGGAGAATTTCTCTCTTTGTATATATATAAAGAGATAAAGAAGTTATATTGTGAATTAAAAATCTTTTATATATCATTTTTAATTAAATTATTATAAAAGTAAAAAAATATTATATGTGATCATCTACGTGAGTGTTTATTGCATATTTTATATGCGTCAACTTTTTATGAAAATTCTTGGTTAGTGATAAAAATTATATATTTTGATTGTATTGATAGTTAATGAGTGAGGTGATGGTTATGTGACCAGTAAAAAAAATAAAGTGATGTAGACAATAGGAATCAAGTTATTCCAAAAGTAATTATTTTAGAATTATTCTTTTAATTATTTGTTTGAACTATGATAAAAAAATAAATTTCTCATTACAATCATTCCATTAAAATAAAAAGGAAGGATAAATATTCGATTATAATATTGGTTAAATCCTTGTTTGAAATGCTTATAAATACCAAAAATAATTTTTAAGGAACTAGCAAATGAATTGTTTGTGCTTATTTGATGATGTGTGTTGTCTACAGTGATTTAGTGGTGGGTATGGTAAAATCATTAGTTGTATTGTTTACACTTATTTTAATTATGTGTATGGTATATATCTCTTATTTAAACTAATTACATAAATTGAGTTATTATATCACAGGCTACATTAATCTAAGCAAGTCTCCACTCTTTTATATTGGTTATTTTACATTATACAAATGACATTAAGTTTAAGTACCTACTGTGAAAAGAAATACAATCTTATATAAAATACTAATTACTACAATGTAGTATATACATACTATATCAATTGAATTGTCAGAAAATGTGATAACACGATGATTTTAAGAAAATATTATCTACAATTCCTGCCTACTTCTTTCACATAGGTTGGTAGTATGAGTTTGTGTATATGATAGGTGAAAAAAATAATCACTATTAGTCCTTTCAAAATAATTATAATTTTTATATTGAAGGCAAATATTAAAGTTGATAAACATGTCTTTCTAAAAGTGACTAAATTATTAATAATGTTCGTATTGCAATTGTTTCTTGAAAAAACTTCTAAGATAATAATAAAAACGTCTTTCAAAAATTTGATGTATTTAAATTGATATTTTCATTTTTATCATATATAAGAAAAATAATTAGAAATGTAAGAACAAATATCATATAAAATAATCTAATAATAAAAACAAAGATAACACACATAATAAAAATAAAACATACCTACACGCACACATAATAAATAAAACACGCACATATAATAAAAAAATATACACATGCATACATACATGTATATGCATATATATATATAGATATACATACATGCACGTCCACACGCCTCCACATTCATATATGCATACATGTACACACGTAGATATACACACATCACACCCACACGCCTCTACACACTGATATATATCCTGTACAATTTCATTAATTAGTTCTATTTTAGAAACACACACCTACACATATATTCTTTGCAATTTAATTAATAAAATATGTTTTAAAAAAACACACACACACATATATATATATATATATATAATAAATTATATTTTATTTATTAAAAAGATTTAATTTAATTTTACAGTAACTTATCGGGATAAATGATATATTGATATACTCATTTGAATCTTCAATGTTAAACATTCAATCACAATTTCATCAAATCTTTTTTTTATATTATTATTATTATTGTTATTTTATACATGAAAATATAAAATTAAAAAAAATTATTAGGAGTGAGTAACATATTTATTTACAACCAAAGGAAAATAGTAAAAATTAACATTAATTAATAAATAAAAATATATTGATATATTAAATTACAAGAATGAATTAATAATTATTAAATAAAAATTAATGATATTAGAAACACTTTACTAAGTAAATGTAATTGTAGAATAGGCACTCCACCCAATAAATATATTTATAAAATAAATAAAATAATGTTAGAGACACGTCATTTACTACAAATAGTTATAATAAAATAAATAAATAAGAAAAAATATTATATTCTCTTATCTTAATAATTGTAATTAATATACCGTATTTTTTTCTCTCTTCATATGTTTAATTCTTCTATTCTTTATTTTCATACCTAATTAAAAAATTATTATTTTTTAACTTAAGTAATCATTGTTTTTTTTAGATTATTTTATCACTTTATGCTTATTTCTTTTATGAATAAATGAGATGACCCTTATTGTTTATTTATTTTTTAGATTATTTTATCACTTTATACTTATTTTTTTATGAATAGATGAGTTGACCCTTATAGTTTATATTTCTTTTAACTTTTTTAATTTTTAAAAACTTTTTATTAGTAGTTTTTAGGGTATTTTAGAAAAGTATTTAAATAGTTTAAAAATAATATATTGTATTTGAAAAATATTGTAACAATTTCTAGTTCAACCAATGTATTATATAGTCAAACCTACTATTTGTTATTTTTTTGAATTTAATCTTTTTCTTAATATTAGTTCTTCTTTGTTCACTTCTCTCTTGATCTCTTTTTCATTATGTCTTCTTCGTACTCTGTTATCGTAAGGTAAAAAATAACATTCCACCGTTAGTAAGTTCTTGAAGACAAAGAATTGCCTCCAAGGCCATGAAGGACTCTTTTCTTTGCCTCCCTCCATTGTTGGACTCTCCTTCCTTTATTGTGGGTCTTTTCTCCTTCCAAATGTTCATTTTCTTACTAATATCTCTCCTTTATCTCTGTCAAGAATTATGTTTTAAGTTAGTATTTTTATATTTTTAATTATAATTATTTAATTATTATTATTACAAGTTAGATATTAATAAGTATTTAATTATTTTTTCATGTTATATATATTTGAGTTATTAAATGAAATTCTTTTATAAGGTAATATATTATCTATCTCTCATAATGAAGAAAATAAAGATGTTGTGTACAATAATAGGTATGGAGCATAAAAAAATACATGTTTATCATAATTTTGTACATATTGTATAAATGAGAGTTTGAACAATTTTGTAAGTATTTAAGATATGAGGTATCATGATAAAACTTCCAAAACTTAAGCATTTATTTGTTAATCCTAATGACGTACTAGAATTTATGTGACATGCTTACGGAAGAAATTGTAATAGATTGTTACGCTATACAAATGATTTGTTAAAAAAAAAATGATTTTTTTGTATTTATAGTTTCAGATTTATCTGTGAAACCTTAAGCTTGGCCTTGTAATACTTGAAAAAAAATGATATGATTAAAATAACTAAGTTTTATTGTCATTTATAACTTGACTTATTGTTGGTTGGGTATATATCAGGATTACAACAAGCAAAAAAAATGACATAAATTTTAACTTTGTCAATAAAAAACTTGTATTGAAAATTGGTTCCACATATTTATTTATCTTGTATACTTTTATTTGGTAGAGATTTGTCTTATATAATTAGTTATGTTTACGTCTTGTGTTAAACGTGAAAAACATATTTTGTCACACATTATGTTAAATAATATGTGTTGTAATTTATAAAATATTAGTTATTATTGTAGTGTATATATAAACACTTTATATAGGTATGACGTGAATTATTAGTTAAGTTAAATATAAGTGAACATTAATTAAGAAAATTATTAGAGATCTCATATCGATTGGAGATAAGACTTTTTAATAGTTTATAATTTAAGTATAAATTTTACTTTACAATCTGGTTTTGTAAAATTGAGTTAGGCTTAAATTTTTTATAACAATTGATTTGTAATTTTCTTTTTGAATTTTTACATAATTCAAGAAAACTTATTATTAGTGTTAAATTTGTTTGTGAAAATAAGTTGAAGTTTTCTAACATTCTAATTGTAGTTTGTAATAAAATAAACTTAAAAAAATATATTTATTTGAGAATTAATGTTAGTGACTTTAAACTTAATATATATATATATAATCATTAATACTTTTGTGAAAAAAATGACTCACACTATCAACTTCTATCAACTTATGAGTAACATATGATATTGTTTAAAATATTTTACGTAAATATAATTTTTTATCATTTCAAAAAAATACACATATTTTATATAAATTATAATAATGTACTTTTTGAAGTTTGTTCCCATTCCTTATAGTCTATACATCGCTGTTCATGACTGATGTTTGATTGATCGTGGGGAGTTGGAGAACTTGACCAGATGAGCCAAGTTTGAAGACGATGAAGAAGGTGATCGGATGAAACAAAGTGTTGGGAGAAACGTTGCAGTTAGTGAGAAATGTAACAAGCTAGTTAAATTTCACTAATATATAGCAGTTATTTTCCACTTACGTAGGGTTTCTGTCTTCAACCTTGGAAAACTTTATTTGTCTTTTTGTGAGATTAGTTGACATGTACTTTGAAAAATGTATTTACTGAGTTATATAACTGTAATCTTAAATAATATTATAGTATAGTTCATTACGCTTAAAATAAAATACATTAACATGAAAACAACATCAAAAAGAATATTTTTATGTTGTTTTCTGTGTTTTAGTATGTATATGAATTTGGTACCTTTTTTAGATAAAAAATTAACATGAAAGATAAAATAAATAGGTAATTCTATCATCAATTCCTACCGTTTGACCTTAGTTGCTGTAGCTTTCATTGCATTATTATAATGAATGAATACTTAACAATAAGGCAAAGACAATCACATCCGTTAAAAATATAAGTGTCAGTTGAAAACTTTACAATAAAAGTAATATGTAAAAATAATACCCACAAACGAAAAGATTTTTATGATTTTGAATTCAAACTAGTGTCATATCTTTTTGTATAATTTATTCTGACTTACTGGTAATGAATCTCTTTGATATTTCTATAACTTCGACTAAAACAATAAGTCTTTATCATCATTTGTTTTTGGTTTTTTATTTATTTTTATATTTATTTCAAATGATAAACACTTGTCTGCAAACTTATTTCTTGTTTTATTTTTCATATATAAACTGTTAAAGAAAATATATTATAAAAAATAAAAATATAATAAAAAATAGTATTTATTGACCCATATTGGTAGGATGTACTTGCTGATATTTTAACAACCTTAGGTGGCATATAACCACTCGATAATAATGACTTGTAAAAAAATGATTTTTTATTTATTTTGTCTATGGGATAAAATAAAAAGTTAATGATTAAAATTAACATGTAATATGTGTTTCATTTTTTTCTTTTTTTATACAAAGATAATATAATAATTAAATACTATATGTGAAAACTTTAAAAAAATATATCAAAAATATAAGGATGTTTTTTTTTATATTAAGTAATTGGTGCATGAATATTTACTTTATTAATAATAATAACGTTATTATTTCTATTTTTAATATTAAACCATTTAATAAATATTTATTTATAAAAAATACCTCAAAAATTTCATTTCATTTTTACTATTAATTATTTAGATATATTTTTACAAATTAAAAATATAAACTTTAATTCAAAACACAATTTTATAAATTTTTTTCAATTTAAGTTTACTATAAAAATAAAAATAAAATAAATTATTATTTTTATATTATTTTTTATCTTAATTCTAAATTAATCAATAATTACAACTGTTACCATAACTGTTATAATATTTCACAATCCCACCTAATTCATCCATAATTTCAAAATTTGAATTTCTCAGTCAACTTTACCATAATATTACTACCTTATATTTTTATTATCTTTTATGTCTTAAATTTACATATTTGCCTTTTATCACATACAAGATATCAAGTGAGAGTCATTTAGTATGTAGTTGTCAAACTACGTGTAAGGGAAGCTAATAAATTATTTTTTATATCAGTTACTTACTTTTAAATAGAACTTTAAGATAAAAGATTTGAATACATGTTTATTAGTGTTCAAGTCTTTCTTGCAAGTCTGATTGGTCCTTAAACACTAAATGAGTTTGATTGTTTATCTTGATTTAGTTGATGATTAATTGACCTGATTGAGTAATGATGTTAGAAAGTAGTATGTAAAAACTTTTGTATTTAATTGATATGATGTGTGATGAATGAATTATATGTTCATATGTAACCATTTTGATTGAAATGAAACCAGTGTAATGAGGATTGAAAGAAAATCATTGAAATGAAATCAATGTACCATGGTTATATATGCATGTATATGCTTTAATATTGAATTAGTATAACATGTGATGACTAAATTATATATCGGAGATTGAAAAAAAAAATTAAGATATCATATACACAATCAAACAAAAAATAGATAAGATTAAATGTTAAATTATCGTACAACCTTTGACCTTAATTATAACAAAACCTTAACACCATCTATTCTTACTTTATATTTAAGAGATATAAAGATATATTTTAAGAGATTTCACTTCAAAAAAATTAACTTAAAAGCTAAGTTTCACAATCATGTAATGCCTTATCCTACAAGGTCTAAATAAAAAATTCATAAATAAACATTTAAGTCATCATTCAAAAAGAGCACCTTTTTATCAAAAATAACTTTATTACTAAAGAGATTTGAATCTCTCCAAAGCTTAACATATTATCAACCTAACACGGTAAAACAAATGAATTTTGTAGAGTTCATTAAATAGAGAAAATGCAAAGCTGAGAAAGAAAGAATGAAGTAAAAGGTGAAAAGGAGGAATTGAAGATTTGAGAGGGATAGCATGAAAAGGTTGTTGAGACGCGAATAGCAAAGTCTATTCCCAAGTCTTCACACATCGTGGTCATGGATGAATATGGGATAATTAGAATCTATCTTGCATCTTCATCAACTTCTTTATTGCACTCAAGACAATTTTGTTGTTAGCCAATCTTCCGAGAAACTGTGTCCTGCGTGTGTAACCAATTATGTAGGCCACTTTCATTTCATTCCTGTCTACTCAATTTATTGCAAATGTTATGACCTTTTCTTGTACAGGGTTGACAATATTTAAATGTAAAAAAAAATATTCATAATAATATTTTCTACGATCTATTTCTTATATAGTGTTCGAATTGTTCGCAAACTTGCTATATTATTAAATTTTTAACATACACTTTTTTTATTTTCTAAATTAAGTATAATCAAATCAATATAAATAAAATGTTGATGAATCCATTTAGTTGAAAATATAATTTTCTTATAATTTTCAATTAAAATAATAAACTATAAAAGGGAAAATATTATTAAAAAGAAAATAATTGATACTATGTTCATTATAAAATGTATAAAGAATAGAAATAATAATTACACGAAAAGAGAAAAATATATCATTATCGACAGAGGTAAGATCATAAAACTAAATAAAAAAATAAAAAATCAGAGGTAAAGTCCCTGGGAACCAATGCTTTTGTCCCTATTCCATCGTTCACAAATTTTTAAAAGAATATCATTCACCCTGTTCATGCTAGAGGGAGACTTAGCTGCCTCATAAATATTCTCTAATGAATCAGATATTTTCCAATTTATATTTTTGTCTGGATTCAGGTGGGTGAAAAAAAAAACGGGGGAAAAACGACTAAGAATTTGTTTAAATAGAAAAAAAGTGAGTGAAAAATTTATATTAGATATGACTGATGTAACTTTTTAATTGGATTTTACTAATAATATCTATAAATTAAATTTAAATAAAAGATAATTAAGAAATAATTAGTTATGCAATGCATAAAATATTTATAAACATATATATAACAAATTAAAAAAAAAATATTTCACTTTATTAATTCTATAACTCTACCTTAACCAAACTGTTTAGTTTTTAAATTAATTTGTTTGATTAAGTAGGGTTGATCCATGTTTATTCCTAATGATCTCAAAGTATTTTTTAACTTAGTTCTTACTTATATATATATAATATGGATATTTGTTGAAAATTATATTAACTGTAACGTAAACAATTTATTTATACATTAGTGATTTACTTAGATTACTTGTGATTTTTTTTTTTTCATATCTAT
>Ga0209700_106223_pt1 | contig 18816 bp, 10 predicted proteins | sample SiratroredBW_FD_187528 | JGI IMG/M metagenome (GOLD analysis project Ga0209700, IMG submission 187528) | Root nodule microbial communities of legume samples collected from California, USA - Siratro red BW (SPAdes) (version 2) | ecosystem: Host-associated > Plants > Roots > Nodule | place: USA...
ATTGGGCATTACCCGGCCCAATTAGTAAATTAACCTAATTCTAACCGCTAAAATTTTATTAAATCCTATAATTTAAATTGTAACGGCTATAATTTAAATTTAACAACTATAATTTAAACTTAACAGCTGTAATTTAACCTAAACAAAATTAATCTTAACTTTTTAACTGAATGACATCTTTATCCAGCCCAATTAAACCTTATATATCCCTCCTACTGCCATTATTAAACCTACAATTTTTTTTATCCCTTCTACTATTCACTGCCATGGTTAAACCTACAATTATCTCTCTAACTATTCACTGCCTCCAACTATTCACTGCCACGGTTAAACCTACAATTATCCCTTCTACTATTCACTGCCTCCAATTATTCACTGTCACGGTTAAACCTACAATTTTTTCCCCTCCTACTATTCATTGTCACTATTCACTACTGCCATTTACTCTCTACGTCTGCCTCCACTGACTGTCGCCGTCGACTGCCACTGCTGTCGCCGCCGGTAATTACAATTTATAACTATTTATTTTTTAAATAATTTTTAATTGTATTTTTTACTTTAATTATTATTTCAAGGTGTTTTATTTTTTTTAAATATCTTTTAATTATTTTTTTACTTTAATTATTATTGCAAACTGTTTTATTTTTTTAAATATTTTTTAATTGTTTTTTAGTTTAATTATTATTGTAAATTGTTTTATTTGTTCTAAATATTTTTTAATTGTTTTTTTACTTTAATTACTATTGCAAATTGTTTTATTTTTTCTAAATATTTTTTAATTTTTTTTAGTTTAATCATTATTGCAAAATGTTTTATTTTTTTCAATAGATATTTTTAATTTTTTTAATTTAATTAATATTGCAAACATTTTGTTTTTTCTAAATATTTTTCAATTGTTTTTTTTACTTTAATTATTATTGCAAACTGTTTTATTTTCTTAAACTATTTTTTAATTTGTTTCTTTTTACTTTAATTATTATTGCAAACTATTTTATTTATTTTTTAAATATTTTTAATTGCAAACTGTTTTTTTTAATTTAATTACTATTGCAAACATTTTGTTTTTTCTAAATATTTTTTAATTTGTTTTTTTTCCTTTAATTATTATTGTAAATTGTTTTGTTTATTTTTATGTATTTTTTAATTTTTTTTCTTTAATTATTTATAAAAATTATCATTATTTTATAGCAATACCAACAGCAAACGATCAAGACAACTCAAGAGCATCCCAGAGAACCGATCCGGGTTGAAAACATTGTCATCCTATGGATGAATCCAACATAAATACAACTGTATGTAATTACTGTGGGAAAGTTATGAAAGGAGGAGTTACAAGGGCCAATGAACATTTAATGGCAAAGAAGGAAAACGTTGCTCCTTGCACCAAAACTCCACAAAATGTGAGAGAAGAGCTTTGGAAATTATTTAAAGAAAAAACAGCAACCTCTTCCATCAATCCGATAGCTAATGATGATAATGAGAGTGAAGATGAAATTGAAATTTCTACAGGCAAAGGTAGAAATATTGGTGGAAAAAAAGGACCAATGGATATGTTCTTTAGAAATCCAAGTGCTGCAATAGAGAAAAGGAAAAGAGAAAAGCTAAGGTAAGCCAGTATCAAAGAATCATGTGACAAAACTTTGAAGGCATCAATCCATCAGTATATTGCTTGGTTTTGGTACCAAGCAGGCTTGTCATTCAACCTTGTAAGATTGAAGAGTTTTCAAGATATGATTGATGCTATAGGTGCTTATGGGCCTAATTTGTCAGCTCCTACTTATCATGAAATTAGAGTTCCACTGCTCAATAAGGAAGTTGAGTACACTGATAAGTTGTTGAAAGATCATAAATTGCAATGGAGTAATCTTGGTTGTTCTATTATGTCAGATGAATGGAATGATCGGAAGCAACGATGTTTGATTAAATTTTTGGTGAGTTACCCTGCAGGTACAATGTTTGTCAAGTCCATTGATGGTTCTAAATTTGTGAAGTCAGGGGAAAAGTTGTTTGAGATGCTTGATAGCCTTGTGGAGGAAATTGGAGAAGAGAATGTTGTCCAAGTTATCACATATAATGGAAGCAATTATGTATTGGCTGGTAAATTATTACAAGAGAAAAGATCCCATCTCTATTGGATTTCTTGTGCTGCCCATTGTATAGATTTGATGATTGAAGACATTGGAAAGCTTCCTTTAATAAAGAACACAATTCAAAGAGGAGTTAGTCTTGTTGGCTTTATATATAGTCATTCTAGTTCCTTGAGTTTGTTGCGACAATTTACAAATAAAAGGGAATTGGTAAGACATGCAGTTACAAGGTTTACCACTTCTTATTTATCATTACAAAGGTTGCACAAAAAGAAGGGAAATTTGAGAAAGATGTTCACTTCAGATGAATGGAGCAACAACAAGTTGTCTAAAGAAGCTAAGGGGAAGGAAGCTACAAAAATTGTTCTTATACCTTCATTTTGGAATCATGTTGTATTTACTCTCAAAGTTATGGCTCCTCTTGTTCATGTACTTCGTTTGGTGGATGGGGAAAGAAAAGCAGCTATGGGCTACATATATGAAGCAATGGAGAAAGCCAAGGAAACAATAATGAAGTCATTCAATAACAAAGAAAGTAAATATAGTGATATATTTACAATCATTGATAATAGATGGACATGCCAACTTCATCGCCCTTTGCATGCTGCAGATCACTTTTTGAATCCAGAGTTCTATTATTCAAACCCGGATATGGAGTTTGATATTGAAATTACAAATGAATTGTATGATTGCATAAGGAGATTGGTACAAACTAAAGATGTGCAACAAAAAATTCTAAGTGAGTTGCCTCTATACAAAAGTGCAAGTAGACTCTTTGGTGATGACTTTGCCAAAGAATCAAGGAAGACCACGACCCCAGGTGAGACACTTTTCTAAATTTTATTAGGATATAACTTATATCATATAATGATTACGTTCTAAGTTACTTTCTTTGCATTTTGTATAGCTCAATGGTGGAAGAACTATGGGCATGCAACCCCTAACTTACAAAAGTTGACAATCAAGATTCTAAGTTTGACATGTAGTTCATCTGGATGTGAGCGCAATTGGAGCGTATTTGAACAAGTAATACTTATTATTCATAACATGAACTATTTCATTATTATTTTTTTCGTAGAATGTAGAAGGAAATTAATTCACATACACATTTTGCTTATTCACAAATGCAGATTTATTCAAAAAAAAAAGGAAAAGGTTGGACCACAAAAGGTTGCATGATTTGGTTTACATAAAGTATAACCAACAACTTGCTCAAAGATACAGTATTAGGGATGAAATAGACCCTATTGTTCTGAATGAGATTGATGAGGTAATGAGTGGTTAGTGGGCAAGTTGATGATGATAATGATAATGAAGAGGTGGGAAATGAGTTGGTTTTTGATGATGATCCCACTCTGAATTGGGCAACCGTTTATGAAGCTTCCAGTCTTGGAGAACCAATAAAGTATACAAGGAGACAAGCATCTGATAAAAGAAAGCAACCGCCAAGTGGTGGTATTGTTATTGGATCTTCCCAAGCTTCTGAAAAAGGTCCAAGTGCAACTTCAACCTCAACAAGGAAGGGCAAAGAGAATATTCAAATTGGGGTTGAGAATGAATTGCATGATAGCTCTGATTCTGAGTTTGAAAGATTACTTAACTATAAGAGTTGCTCTGAAGGAGAAGAGGAGGAGGGATATGCATCATTAGATAATATGGAAGAGAATTATGCTGATATTGAAGAAGAGTCTGATAGCTAAAAATTTAAGACTTTTATATTATGTTTTGTTCTTATTTTTTGTTTTAGACATAATAATATTATCATGATGATTGTCTTTTTTATAATTTTTACAATACAATTATATTTTTGTTTTTTTTAAATATATATATGTATTTTTTTTATCACAATGCTTCCGCCATAACCCGTTATGGTTTCCGTTATAAAGTTATAAAGGATTTTGGGTTCTCCGATATTTTCTATTATCCGATATCAATAATACTGATCACAATATAAACAAAACAAAACTTACAAGAGTAAGCTATTGAAATAAAGTTTCAATATAAGAAAATGTATATAAATGAAACGTTATGATTAGCAAACCGAAAACAATTCAATTTCATCAAAGACCAACATATAAAAACATAAAGATTACACATGGATTTATACATCGAAGATAAAAGATCAATTGTTGTTTTTCAAAAGACTCGTATTAAGTATGTCTTACAAGAAATTAATATTTTATCCATTTCAAGACTTAGATTAACAAATACACTTAAGAGTAACGAGTTAAAGTAAGTCCAATACAATCTAAGTCGCACATTTACACATCTCATGGTGCACGAGAACTCTCTTGTGAGCTTCTCACTACATGATATCTTACTCTATACTGCTTAAACCATTAGTGAAATAAGAGGATCTCTATTAGAGCTTAAGTGTTAATACTGAATGTACAAATCAAACAATGACTCACATATTATCTTAGACTTACGATCCTAAATTTATACAATTCTTATCATTCTCAATAAACATCATCATGCAATATAACTCCTTTAAATAAAATCAGAAATCCATTGAATATAAAAATTAACATTCATTTTAAATTTATAATCAACATTCACATCCAATTCATTAAAGGGACAAAAAGAAAAAAAAAAATAGCTTCCTGACACACTGGAATACATTAGTTTTTATCACAACAAAGAGCCTTGTGACACTGAAAACATTAGTCTTTGATCACAAAGAAAGAACCTTCTCACAAATGAATACATTGATTTCTATTCACCAAACGTTGTCTAGTTAAGATGATCACCTTCCTTGTGCTATCAATTGCTTACTGCAAATCATTGACTCAAAGAAAGTAGGAAACCCCATCTATGAAATTCAACAACAGTCATCAATTGTTTCCTGTCATAACATCAAATAGCAGACCAACATCTATGATGCAGCAAACACTGTCTTGTTAAAATGATCACCTTCCTTGTGCAATCAATTGCTTGCAATACCAAGTTAGTCTTTTTCATTAATTGATTTCCCACCCATGAAGTTCATTGTCATAACATCTATCAGTTTCCCAACAGAACTGAAAGAAGACCCACCATTGAGGACAGCTTTCCTAGCCATCTCTTTCATTTCTTTCACCTTGTTGTGTACCATATTATCTCTATCCATTAATTGTTTCAGCCCTTTCTCAATCTCCTCCGCCATTACAAGATCACTACCCCTTCTGTAGTCCAGTCTCAGCTCCACTGCTAGTCTAAACTCCCTCACCATTCTGAAAGCATTCAGCTGCTGTTCTGCATAAATAGGCCATGTCAATATTGGTACCCCAAACCACAAGCTTTCCAAAATAGAGTTCCATCCACAATGAGACACAAACCCCCCAATGGCTTTGTGGGCCAGAACCTCCACTTGAGGTGCCCAATCACATAGCATACCCCTACCTTCTGTCCACTCTAAAAACCCTTCTGGTAAGATTCTCTCTTCATTTTTTGTTGTAGTTGGTGGAGAAAGCATTCTCCACAAGAACCTAACTCCACTACGCTGAAGTGCTTGTGCTATTTCTCTTGTTTGAGGTGGATCAAAACTTCCCCTACTCCCAAAACAAAGAAAAACGACAGAAGAATCAGGTTGCTCATCTAGCCATTTCAATATTCTGTCATGTTGCGCTTGATCCAAATTTGGGTTAGGTTGACCCTTGAGATTAATCAGTGGACCAACAGCATAGATAGAAGGTGTTTGAATTTGACCATCACATAATGCATCAATAGCATACTGCTCCAACTCTGAAAAAGTATTAACAATGATCCCTTTGGAGAATTGGAACCTCTGAGCAAGATCATAATAAGCAGCATATCCACCCTCTTTGTTAAAAAAAGCATCAGGCATAACACTAGAGGGAAATGTATCAGGGAAACCCGGAATCAACCATTCAGGATCAGAATCACAGAACACATCACCAACTTGACGTTTCTGAAGCGAAAGCATTAGACTCAAAAACCCAACATTTGAGGGCATGAACAAATAAGTAGGGATCCCTAGGTCGTTTCCCACATCAATCATGGGTGAACAGAAAACATCTAGGACCAACCCAATAACGGGGTTTGAATGAGATGATGATAAAATGTTTTGTAACGTGGCTTTGACATGGGGTTTGAGGATCTGCAAGAGGGTACACATGTAGTGTGGTATTGATCTCTTTAGTAGCTCCTGTGGAGGGGGCTCTACGTGAGGGAGTTCAATTGCATGGATTTGAGGTTGTGAGGCTGTAACTGATCTGATGTATGCATATGAATGGGGAGCGTAAGGGACCTTCATGCAGAGGATTGTGATTGAAAGATGGCTATGATGGTTGATCAAACGTTGTGCTAATTCGAGGGTTGGAGCTGAGTGGCCAATCCCCGGTGTGGAAAAGAGGATCAACCCTGCTTTCTTCTTTGTTTCAGCCATTAATTTTCAAGTATGGTGGGTGGAACTGTGTATATCTCTTATCTCTTATGGTGTGGCAGTTTGTGAGTTTGATTCAACTTCAGTTTGACATTTCATCGTACAACACAGATGCAGATGTGAAATGAAAAGCGATGCTTTTCTTTTCGTGGGACCTAATCAAATAACAAATCACTGTAGGCCACATAATCAAGTCAGTATAGTCAATTGTTACAGGCCACATGGTAAATTTTCAAGAAAGGAAAAAACAAACAACTAGGACAAAGCATTATTGAAAAAAACTGAAAACAACAAAAGAAAGTATGAAAGAATTCATACAAGACATCAAAGAATAAAAAATAAGAAGACGTTGAACAAGTAATTTTATATTCGTATACCTTAAGAAATCACAATTAGAAATATTGCTTTATTGTAAAATTGGAACAATCCACTGAAATGAGTTTGGATTTCAAATAAAAGTTGGGATATTTATATTAAGGGTGATGGTAGTTTCACACCACTATTCACAATCCACTCTTATTTGATACTATAAAATAATATTACTTTATTGATATATAATATTTTATTAATATTAAATAAGAATTAGAGCCAGCATTGATTAATGCAGTTACCATTTAAGAACGTTAGCACTATTATTTTTTGTATTATAATATTTTTTATTATTAAGTAAAATTTAGATGAGAGTTGTTAAATGATGAAATACTATTTTTCACTTAAGAAAATTTCTCGTTTGATAAGTTTTCAGTTACTTTTACTCACTAAATAAAAACTGCTAAAAACATTTGTAAGCTGCTGGTATTTAACGACTTGAAAAATCTATATATCTTAAGAGTAATAATATTAATAAATCTATTAAACAATGAAAAATGTTTTCTTAATCAGGATATATCTCTATGATTAAATTAAATTAAGTTAAAGACTAATCCCTCAAAAGGAGTCAGCTTTTGCAACTGAAAGCAATAAAAAAATATTAAAACTAAAGGTGTAGGGTTTCACTATCTTTTAAAGTCTTGGAATTGGCTTATGCCAACTGCTCTAATATACTTTGATTAACTACAACGTGCTTATCCATTTGAACAAGATTATTTGATAAGAAGTGGTGTTAGGTCTCCCACCACATTGATTAAGATAACGTACTTAAACCATGAGGTTTTCCAACTTTTCGAACTAATCTCTTAAGATTAACTCTCCTTGTGCTTAAGTCCTAATAATTCGTGTTTTCATTAAGAGTTGGACTATGAAAAAAAAATCTATGTTAGGAGTGACAGTGTCTGTCATGTATGTTGACCTTAAAGAGGATGGTGATGTTAGGAATTCCACATTGATTAGGATGAATTACTTATCTACTCCATAAGCCTCGAAACTTTCTCACATAATGAATTAGTCTTTTGAGTTGAGTTCTCCTTTTATTCTTAGGTCTAACACATAGTATAACTATCCATCTGATTAAACAAAGAGCATAGCATAAAGATTGTACTATCATCCCAACTAGTTTGGCTGGAGTCAACAAGCATCTGACCTTCTGTTTAGCTTGAGGCTATGCGTGAATATCAAGCATTTCAGAATGAGTCTTAACTTAATCCGCGTTTTACATGATAAAATTTGTTTATTATCAGTATCAAATGATGATTGATCTTTTGTTATATAGAAGGATTCCACTTATTATTTATGCTTTAGTTCAGTTGTCATCTTCTTATTCGTCTATTTTTATAAACAAACCTTCGATTTTTTGTAGACAGAGTCAGCAGGTATGATTAACCAAAATATAAATCCACCAGTCTTTGTTTTAGCCAAAACAAAACCTATTCAATTGGTGAAAAAAAAAAATCGTAACAAGACAACCCATCTTTCCTTGAGGCAAAGTTTTGCAGTATCACCAACTCTTTTATTTTATGACTTGTTATCAAACAATGGTATGATAAACTATCCAACACAACGAAAGGACAATTGCTTCTGTTATATGTTTCAAATAGATCAGGCTTGAATGTATTAAAACTTCAAGTGTAGAACAAAACAATATTTGCTAGTTATACACCCATTAAAATCACTTACACTACATAAAAATTGACCATCGATATTTGTTAGTTGCAATTTGCATTCTACTAAAAGTAATTCGTATCTATGCAGCCCAAAGAAAATGTGTCATTTATGAAGCCCGGACACTGACACGGGTAAGGATAGGACACGAACACGTAGACACGTATAGTTTCTAAAATATAGGACACGGGGACACGGATCTATATATTACGTTACTATCAATTTCAATCAAGATTTATATATTAAAAAACTATCTATGAACAAAGTTAGTCAAATATAACAAAAAGATAGATATAATTTCTTTATCTAAAATCTAAAAAGTCAAAAGAAATATATATAATCTAAATATTCTTATTATATATAAGATTTGTATCTTATCTTTATAATAAGTTAACGAATTTTTAAGTAAATTATTGTATTATTTTATTTTAAAATTATGTTAGAAGTATGTTAAAATTGTTAGACGTTTAAAATATTGCCTTTTGAACTGGACACTTCACTGATACGTGTCGTACGGGTGTCAGTGTCCGATACGTGTCGGACACGGATACGTCACAAAAAAATGGAGTGTCCGAGCTTCATAGTGTGCCATCATCTGCTTATGGCAGAATCAGGAAATGGAGTAACCTTGTAATGAATGAAAAAAATAAATACGAAATGTGATTTCTTTATTGACTAATTAGTAGGTAATGTTTTTAATGATTTCCATACTACCAAATGTTTCCAAGTTTCTGAATTTGCACAATTTTCTTTCAAAATACTAAATATTTATTATTTCATTAGAATAGAAGATCTACATTCTTGCAGCCACATAACCCAGAAAAAGAAAAGCAACATGGGACCTTCCTTTCTTAGCCCGTCCAACCAAAATTCCAGACAATGTAGAACTTCACAGTTCAAAGTATCTTATGCATTAGTCAGGCAGAGAAATTAGCCTTTTAGCTTTTTTGTTACTTCAGCAAGGTATTTACCCTGGTAAAAGGCCTGCTGAAGTTCTAGTTCAGTGGGTTGACGAGATCCATCTCCTGCAAAAGTTCCAGCACCATATGCGGAGCCTCCTTTTACTTCATCCATCTCAAACATGCCTCTTCCAAAAGTATATCCGAGAGGAACAAAAAGCATACCATGATGAGCTAGTTGAGTTATTGCTGTCAATCTGCAACCACCACATAAACAAGTGGCCATAAGCCATAGCCTTGTAGGATCATGACAGAAATAATAAGATTTATTGATGCATATAATTCATACCAGTTTTGAGGGAAGCTGTAGACAATCATGCCAATTGCCAAGTAATATGACTCCTAGTTCTAATGTATGATCAATAGTTGTGTAGAGGATGGAACCAATTCATTAACATTAAGGCTAACTTTTTTTATAAGAGGTTATTTTCTTTTCTATTTATATGAGAACCAAATGAAGCATCATTTTGAGGCATGGTGAAGGGGATACTTACGCTGACAGTTCTTGACCTCCACCATAAAAACCAGTACTCCAGAAGATTCCAGCAGGTTTGCCAGCCAGTGCTTGGGATGCCCATAGCCCACCAGTGGCATCAAAGAAGGCCTTGAGCTGGCTTGGCATCATGCCAAAACGAGAAGGAAAACCAAATATCAAACCATCAGCCTCTACAAGTTGTTCTGGCCTTATGTCTGGCACATCATCTGGTTTAGAAGGGGCTTTCAACTTTTGCAATATTACATCAGAAAGCATCTCAGGCACCTGTTTTCGGAAAACCAAAAGCAAAAAACTATCAACTAAGATTGAAAGGGCCCTAACTCTGAAAGCATCCAATTGAAAAGATTGTTTGGCCCTCAAAACTGCAATTGTTGCCATTAGATTTTGGTTTTCGAGGTTTCCATAACACATAAGGAATGCAACCAAAAACCACAACTTTAGCATCAGAGGACCTATCATCCAAACTAAAAACTTGCACATTCTAACTGATCTAAAGAATTACCCGCCAGAGTGTTGCTTCAACACCTTCAACTGCAGAAGCCCCTCTGTGCACTTCTCTTGCCATGGTGTCCACATGTCCATACAAGGAGTAATACCTGCAAAGATTGATGCATCACATAGAGGTCATTAAACTATAAAATTCAAGAGTATGTATGGTTGATGAATGTTTGAGTTAGAATATGAATATAAAAGAATTAAACAAAAGTAGCAGTTGAAAATATACTTACACAATGTAGACCTTAGTGACAGCCATTTTTTATTTGCTGACTCAAGTACTAATCACTTTTGCCTCACAGCTTATGGTTCCCCTGGATGACCAGAAGATAAAGCAATTAGGATGGGAAGAGGACCACAAAATAAGGAAAGTTTCAAGATTACAGTTACAAAACTTACAGACTTGATCATCATCAGTACACAGAAAAATGAAAATTAAATGGTATACTTCATCTTAATTGTACAAGAACCTTCATGCATGGATGAATCTGATAAATAAATCTACCCAAAAAGAACAAATGTAAAACACCAGAGTTTACCTCCTATGAACACCCCAACAATCTCCAGAGAACAAAAAAAAATGAAAGGTTAGATTTTGATCAGCTTTAGAGAAATGGGTGTGCTAAAGGATGAAGAGATAAACAAATTGAGTTTCAAAGTCTATGATTTCAGCAGAAGAAAGAATAGAAAGATGAAGTCATTTGGAATTCATTATCGGACAACACAGTTTGGCAAGGATATGGTGTGGACAGAAGGAGTGACAGAAAACTCTGAACTGAATTGAGATGATTGGAGCACAGAGGAGGCGTGTGCATAGAAATTTGTCACAGAAAGGGACCTTAAATATAAATATAATATGCAACAAAAGTTTTTGTAACGGATTTTAACAAGGCCCGTAATTTTTCAAAATTAATCTATTCCGTTGTAGTTTATTATCACTATCATACCATTAATTTTCTTCAGTTTCAATTTTTAGTAAGAAATTTATTTTTCAGTAAATAAAAAAATATTTTATTTATTTAATAAATAGTAATTAAATGACTTTTTTTATTTAAAAAAATAATTAAATAACTTCTCTTCTAAAAATAACTATCACATAATTTTTTTAACACATTTCTTACAAAATTATATATATATATATATATATTATTTTAGTTTAATATTAATAATTATATCATTTTTTTAAAATTATATATTTTTGAAATTATATAATTTTAATATAAGAAAAATGTGAATAATATTTTTAATAATTATTAAAGAAGTTTTCTTTTGTAATTATCTTTTTGATGCATAAATTTATATTCACTTTGTTTGATATTAATTAAGTGTTTAAATAATAAAATATAAATTATGAATAGTTTTGTCTGGTAATCATACACATGTTTTTTTTATTTAATCTGATAAGCAAAAATTTTAAGCAGACAATATATATAATTTTGAAGTTAATGTTTTCACGAAATATTATATGTACTTATTTTATATTTGTAAAAAACATTCTCTTAGGTTAACAAAAAGATATTGAGAGCATATGTATATATCAAAAATTTATCAAAACACACACCAAAGTTGCATGCCATTAATTATCCTACATAAGTTGAAGTAAAGGTTATCTAATTTGTACAATCTTATGTTTTTGCTCAGAAAAGCTCTTTGACCAAAGCTTCTTAGTCATGCTAACTTTTTGGAATGTTACTTGAAGAAGATAACCACATTTAAAGATATATGTCTTGCTCTCAATGCTTAAGCTTGAATGTGGACAAACGGTAAAAGAAAAAATGTTTTTTAAGACCTTCCCAAAGCTAAAAAAATGTCCAATACCTCCTTTTCCTCTTAAACTTTATATACAGGATATTTTTAAAGAATGAATCTTAACGACGAAAGTCGTGCTACAAAAATGTATACATAATCTAAAACTTTCAAGTCTTATAGTTTTGAGAAGAAATATTGTTAATATTCATTATCAATGTAGAAGAGTTTTAAACTTTGTATATATCTTTAAGACACTGTTCTTTTTCTAGTGAGTGAACCTATGATCTTTTATACCACATTTTTTGTAAATCATGTTCTTTTAGTTAAGAGTGAATGCATTTAAAATAATACTAGATCTTAATTAATATTTATCTTAATCAAAAGAGGAGTGCTTACTTTACAAATCAGAATGAAATCTTAATTAAGAGTTGTTATATTCTAAATAATACTCAAATTAAAGTCATGAGTTGGTGATATTCAAATAATACTCATTTATAACTTATAATAATCTAACGAAACCAATTAATTGATTGATCATTTGAGGTAGTATATATTAACACAATAATTATTATAAAGACATAATGCAAATCTTTCATCAAATTATACACTTTCAAATAAAAAATTAAAAAATTAAAACACAGTTCAACTCCCCTTCTTATATATTTTTATTGTATTTTTGCACAAATTCCAAAATTGCAAAGATATATATGCATTTTTATTTTATTCGAGCTCTATTATTTTTTAAAAAAATATAATTTTACAACAATAACATTTAGTTAAAAAAGTGTATTTTCCTTATACGAAGATGATATAAATATCTTGTAACTATTTTTCTATATACACTTTTTATTATTTTTTTTTCATTTAAACTCTGCTGCATGTACCTAATCATTTATAAATCATTTAATTCTCACTATTTTCCTTTAAATATATTGATCTTTACATTTTTATTATTTTTTGCTTGTGAGTAGTATTAATATATACTGTAATAAATCATTATATATGCATTTGTAATAAATCATTATATAATTATAGGCTTCTTTATGAAAATCTTGTATAGATAATCAAACGGTCTCAGAATAGGGAAAAGATAAGATATGGTGGAAAATTTTTGCTAATAGATAGTGTTACTCCCATGAATCACAATGAGTAAAGTTTGCTTTGGTTTTTAAGAGATGTTGGAAGATAAAGTTTAGAATTGGGATTTTAATGAGGATGGTGATTAGTATGAACATTTGGTTAGTTGACTACCTAAAAATGCTTTTATAATTATTGAAAAAAATTATTGAAATAGTTTTTGTTAAGATTAAGCTTGATGTCACTTGAATACTAGTTTGAAAGTTTCTCATCCATTATCTCATCGTACTTAAAGTTTTTTTTTTTAACTCTTTACAATCAATTGTTTTAAGTTCATATCTTCTGGGTTACAATCTTTTGAAGCTCTTTCTAGATTGGAAGAAGAGTGTAGGTTGATTTTTAAGTTCCGAATAGATCGGAAATAAACTTAGTGATTCGAATAAATTGAAATGGTGTATTTAGATTTTATAAAAAATCTAGAAAACAGATAAATGATGCTTTCAAGATCACTAAATAACTTATTAGAGTATATACTACTAAATAAAATGATGGAAGGATCTACACATCTTAATTTCAGTTTTTTTTTTTATTTTATTTTTTAAAATAAAGAATTTTTTTAAGTTTCTTTTAGTTTGTTTTCTTACTTTTTTTTATACTATTATTGTGTGATGATTTAATGGTTTGCTTTATCTCATTATTTCATGAATTTAGTCTAATAAATTTTATGTGATGACTTATGTCTAGCATGAAAAACTCTTCGAATTACTTACATAAAATTCTAAAATTTTAATTTTTTTTAAGTTTCTTACCAAATGACATATTATATCATAAAATATTTTAAATTCTCTACTAAATAAATTATTAATATAAAAATAAAATAAAACTATTGTAATATTTAATTTAAAAGAATATTGATGTCACATTTCCTCTATTTAAGTGATAAGTGATGAAGCTATTTGTTATATATTATCTTTGTCATTACATTATTAGTACACTTTTTATAGATTAAACTATATGCCACTTTATATAATTAACTCCCATGCCAAAAGCTCAAAATTATTTTAACCTGCTGGGGATTATATTAATTATACTCTTAAATTCTTTATTCAAACACACTAATAAAATATTTATTATTCAATTGAAGCTCCAATGTCAACCACTGCAACTGTATTATCAATATACTATGCAATTGTTACTAAACCTATTTCTCTATCTGACTTTGCCCTTCCTATCTCTACAGAGAATCTTCTTCCTATACAAAGATTTTTAATATGTTTCCATCAAGAAACTTAGTCACAGCATAATAAATCTTAGGCAATCTGATATTATCTGTATAACTAACTTTTGAAGTGCAGAATAATGCAAGGAGTGAATAAAACACCAACTTTGACTCAGTAAGAAGCAAATTTGATTCAATAAATTATTTTCAAATTCAACCAAATTCAAAATTGGCTTTCACAGATAACCAAAATTTATTCAACAATATCAGATAAGAGTAAACGGATCCATACCACATCATAATCTCAATTTATAAAATATAAAGGTGAGCTCACAGAACACAATTCAAGAGTAGAACAGTGAGTTAATATAGAAAAAAAGATCAATTATTACATAAAACGCAAGTTCACATTATTATTAGAGCACATCATATTCTTAATTTAAATCAACCAATAACAAATAGTAACTACATCTGATCTTATACGTAAGATAATAAAAAATTATTAAATGTATCTCATATATTAGAGTAATTTGTGTCATGACTTTCAGAACAAAAGTTGTATAAAATACATCTTAAAAGAAAGTATAACATTTGACCTATTAAAAATAATTCTGGAAATCTGTCTTCAATTTCCTATATCATAATTGCTTCTTGCATAACAAAATGTTGTTCATCTTCTCACCTCACAACCTAATATTTTCATCTGAGTAATTTGGATTAACAGTTAAATCAGGATATAAAAAAAAATTAAAGATATCTCCTTTTTAAGATACATTTTCACTACTTAATAATCTATCACTTTGAATATCATTTCAAATATCTCACTTTTTCTCATTCAAACATTTCTTCTCATATATATATATATATAATAAATTTTGGAATTATAATAAACATCTAAATCATAAAACAATTTATGAAAAATTTAAGTTAAACAAATTCTTATAAAATATACTAAAGTTGTGATATGATCACTTGACCGATATACAATACAATATCACTTAATTTGAGTATTACTTGAATAATGTTACAATATAACTTGTGCAACCCGATCTTTCAAACAAGGAGGACATTTTGAATTGGTGTTCCAAAATAATGTTTGAATTTACTCATTTTCTCTTCCTTAATGATATGATATTAAGAAAGTTAATATAATTTTGAATTTTTTTTTAGATTTGATTATGTTTTTAATTAAGAGGTTAAATAGTTGAAAAGATATAAAAATCACAAAAAAGGTCATGATGACTTAATGAAAAATAATATATATATATATATATATATATATATATATATATATATATATATATAACGAAAGTTAATTACTAATGAACATTAAAGATTATTTAATGAAAACTAATGTGAAATTTAAAAGGTGTTAGACATTTTGTTTAGTCTATTAATATGTAACTCATAATTAATCTTTTCAAAAAAAACTTGTGGCAATTATCCCATAATTTATCACTTACATCTTTCTTGCTATCAAGCATACAACACAAATACTATATGAAAGGAAAAAAAATATTTCAATTGAATAGTGTAAGATTTCTCAAAGTTTCCATATTCAATCATACTTATTCCACGTGGTTTTTAATACATTTACACACTACTTTGGGACAAACATGTACATTACTTCTAAATTTGTCCAATTTGATTCTGACATCCAAAATCACTTTCAATTACATCACAATATTAAAATGATATATTTTAATTCCAAAACTCTAAGGAAGGATAACTTAGGTGCTCAATGATAGCCAGATTCAAGTGTCTCAATATGATTGCATTTACAATTATAATTGATATTAATTTCCCTTACTGCAAGATAGCTTGATCCTTAACAAACCTTAAATCTCAAATATTCAAACCATAAAGGTTAAATTCTTCAAAAGCTCTCCTAATATCTTTATAAAGTGTCAACCTAATAAATCAATATCACAACTCATTCAGAATCCCTAGGAAATCTCTATTCCTATACTATTTTAAACAACAGATGAAGGACAAAACCTTCACATGCAAAAGGAGAAAAGAGGAAAACCAACTTATAGGAGAATAAATTAAGATAGAATGAAAAGCTTACTTAAATTAAAATTTTGGTCTACCTCTTTTAATATATTAGTGGATATTTATTTAAAGTGTAACCTACTCATAGAAGGGATGAAGGATCAATTATAAACAACTTAAAAGGTTTTTAAGTTTAAAAATAAAATTTAGAATAAATGAAAAATGAATTACTTTGAATTTATTTATAATCCTTTTTTAAACTATGTTTTCTTTCTCCATTTAGTTTAAAAGTGCATGTTTTAAATGTGGAGAACTTGGAACAGCTAATATCTCATTTGTTAATGTTGGATGTAATGAATCTTAACTTTATAATTTTTTTATATTTTAATATATATTTTATTTTCACAAATCTTATAATTTTTTTATATTTTAATATATATTTTATTTTCACAACTCTTATAATTACCTTATATTTCATGTGTATGTGGCTGGATAATTTGTACTTTACTAAATTTCACTGATTTAGAAAATATTTTTAAAATTATAGATCTAAGGTTGAACAACCAGGTATTATACATTAGACATAATATGTAATGTCTTAGTCATCTCTGAGGGATTATAATTTCTATATTCAGATTTTGGCTTTTTTGAATAAAAATTTGGGGTTTGACTAAATTGATTGTGAGAACGGAAGAGTTATGTTAAACATTATATTGAAAATTTAAAAAATATTGTATCAAATTCATGAAATTTAAAACCATGATATATTATTTTAATATGCTTTTTATATGTTTCTAAATACTTTCCTAAGTGTATTATAAACTATAAGAATTTATTTAGTTTGTTGTTGCAATTATAGTATACTTATTAATTTTCTTGATTTAAAGTTTTTAAGTGTTAAATTAGTAAATATATAAATTGTCTTGCTAATATAAACTCTTGTGAAACTACTTCAATTATCAATATACTATTTCAAATATGCTTGCCATGAAATTAACAGAAATATTTTTAAGGAAGATTTTAAGAATTAATTAGGATAGAATAAAAGTTCAAACCTAGCTATTAGATATAAAGTGTATAAACGTCGTTGGATCTTAAATTATCGACAGTTTTTTTTTCTTTTTCTTTTTTTAAATGTTATACTGCAAACCTATAAGTTAGAAAGTTATCAACTATCAACTAGCTTATCAACTAATTCTTCCAATAATATTCATAAAATTTAAATATGATTTATACTTTCTTCTTTGTTATAACCACACAATGCATATAGATACATAAATACATGAATAAATGTAAAAATTACAGGTTAATTAATAAATATAAGAATTAATCGTGATTTTTTTATTTAACAATTTAAGTTGTAAAAGTTAATTTTTAACATACTAAAAATATCCTACAAAATTATGGTAAAGTGCAGAAAAATTTAATGTTTCTCATTCACACATTTTTAAAGTAAAAAAAAAAGAAAGTTCTTAGAAGATAAGACGAAGATATCATGTATATCATATTATTCAAACTTCCGGTCTTCAATAATAACTGTCTCCTTTCTTAATACAATGCACTTTTATTATAATTATAAAAATCAATAAAAATAATTATTTTAATTAGTTTTGTGAAATTTTGAAATAACATTATCAATATATTAAATTTTTTATTATTAATAAATTTTTAAATTTTTTATTTATTAATAATATATATAATATTTAATAGAAACAAACAGATAAATAAATTTAATACTTTGTGGAAGTTATAAAACATTAATAAAAATACATCAATTTCTATGGTTTATATGAAGAGTTAGAAAAAAAAAAATATATTGTAAAAAGAGTCATCTATTTATATTTCATAAACTCAACACTGAATAAGAAAATAACAAAATGTGAATTAAGGCAGCACTCACAATATATCATCTTATCACCAATTCAAATTATACACGTAGAATCCAGTGATTAACACACAAGCAATTTCCAAAGTTGTCCATATCAAACAACATACCTATACGAAGACAATCTTTGTGTCATAATTCGAAGACAACAAAAAGCATTCTAGAAAATCACAAATGAAATAGAAAATTTCACGCACATGTAACAACTTTGTCAATTTTGTTTTTCTTTTGAATATCAAATTATAAAATTGTTGCAGGGATTGAAAGATAAAATTGATCAATGTTTTCAACCTATCATAAAGAAGATTTTTTTTTTTTAAATAATCATAAACAACCAAGAGTGAATTTTATTTTTTCATTAATGAAAATGTTGTAAATTATATTTGTATATAATCACAATCATAGTTTAGTTTAAATTAACAATATATATATA
>Ga0209700_106225_pt1 | contig 18812 bp, 14 predicted proteins | sample SiratroredBW_FD_187528 | JGI IMG/M metagenome (GOLD analysis project Ga0209700, IMG submission 187528) | Root nodule microbial communities of legume samples collected from California, USA - Siratro red BW (SPAdes) (version 2) | ecosystem: Host-associated > Plants > Roots > Nodule | place: USA...
TTTTTAAGGAAATGACTCTACCAGTTTACCAGATATAAATAATTTTCATATAATTTCTTAGTTGCTGTTTCTTAATTGTACGTCCTTGAAGTTCAAAACACGCATAAATTTAAAGTCAACTGTTTCTCATTTCATTTTATTCTCGTCGAGATGTGAACACAGTTACATATAACATTGTACTATTTGAATAAATGTATTTAAAGACTCTCGTTGAAATAATTTTTTTTCTTAAAAATACTTCATTGAAAATAACTTTTAAAGCATTTTTGCCCAACATAATTATTATATTTACATTTGTACTCGATATTAATAAAATAACAGATAGGTAAATAATATAAAATCAAATCAAATAAACCTAACATAATAATTCTACAATATTATATTAAAATACAACATCCTTTTGTTTAACATTTAAAGTACACGTAATTAAAAGACTAAATCAAATGTTTTTTTAATACTTAGATTTATATTTTAAAAGACAGTATGATCTACGACAATAGTTCTGAAGAAAATAGTTTTCAAGTAGTTTCAAATAGATATTAGCTCCCTTTAGAGGTTTTGGTAAGTGTTTTCTCCAGTATCAATAAGCTAAGCTATTTCTACTATCTAGTCATGGATCGAAGTTGAATAAATAGAAATCAAATTAGTGATATATATGAGAATGACGTTGAATATTTTTTACAATTTTGCTCAACGGAATGGAACACGCATAAATAGAAGATATTATTGTTTCTGTGTTAATTGTTTGGATGAGAAAAATTAGAAATTTAGTTAATATGAGAGCATGTTCTTTTTTATGATTTTTTGAAGAGTTATACAACATAGACCTAACATGGTGATGTTTTAGACCTACCACCTGTATGTGAATCTGAATGTCAACATTCTAAAGGATCACATGGAAGACATAATTCATGATATTGGAGAAGACAATTTCCACTAAGCACATGTGCATGATTCGTTTAAAGATGATGTAGAAGCATAATTATATCCCGATTATTCATGCTTCACACGTTTGTTAGCATTATTAAGGTTATTTAATATCAAGGCAAGAAATGAGTGGACCGATAAAAAGTTCACTAATTTGCTTGAGTTGCTGCATGAAATGCTTTTAAAAGGTAATACATTGTCAACCAGTCACTATGAGGCGAAAAAGATATTAGATGTGATGGGTATGGAGTACCAGAAAATACATGCATGTCCAAATGATTGTATATTGTATAGAAAAGAGTTTGAACCATTGTACATGTGTCCTAGACGTTGGGTATCGGGATACAGAGTGAAAGATGATGATAGTGATGAAGATGACATTAAAAAGGGTCCTCTTACAAAAGTATTATGTTATCTTCCAATCACACCACGATGTAAACATTTTTTTACCAATGTTAATGACACAAATAACCTTACATGCCATGCAAATGGAAGAAAATTTAATGGGTTGTTACAGCATGTTGTCGGTTTGCTGAAATGCAAGAAAATCGATTGTTTGTATCTTGAGTTTGGGATTAATCCAAGAAATCCTAGACTTGGTCTCGCAACAAATGAAATGAATCTTTGCAGTAATTTTAGTAACGAATATAGTTCATGGCCTATTTTGGTTATTACTTTAATTTGCCTAATTGGTTGTGTAGGAAGAGAAAATATATGAGTTGTCTCTGGTGATATCTGGACCAAGTCAACTCATAAATGACATAGATGTTTGTCTAAGTTTATTGATAGAAGAGTTGAGGTTGTTATGAGATAAATGAGTTAAGGTATTTGATGCATATAAAATGGTGAATTTCAATTTGTGTACATTGTTATTTTGTACCATCAATGATTTCCAACTGATAACATTTATTTTTATGATAGTTTTGAACTTATTTATAAAATGAAATCAATTTTTTCTAAGTTTGAAACCTGTTAAATTTCATGTTTTTATCTCTCTTTATAAATAATTTTTTTCTTGTTATAAATAATTGGTTACTTGAGTTTTTAATCAAATTTCATCCTAAATCCCATTAATCTTATCAAATAACTGAACATGAGGCAATCAAGTCAAAAAGAGCAGGATTAAAACCCATAAAAAGAGACATAAAAGATAGAAATTGACATAGACCAACTGCACCCAACACCACAGAAGTGAGCCAACTGCCGATCAACACAAGAACATACATATGGAATTGGACTCGACGCCACACACGCTAAACCTAACTCTAATTGAGCTTATTGGAATTAACAAAATTTTATTACATAGGCTAGGCACATACGTCTTAAATTAGAATCTATTTAAAATATTAATTGCATTAGGGTTAGACACTTCTAATATTCTCTATTTTACCTTGGGAGTTAGAAAAAATATCGTCTTGAGATAATTATTAGGATTTAGATTTTCTTTTTCTCTTTTTGTATATTCATCTTCTTTCATTGTTCATTATTGTCATTTTTTATTTATATAAAAGTTAATTTTAATTTATAAACAATTTTTTAATTTTTGTCTTTAAATATTAATAAAATATTACGAAAACACATTAATTCATAGACAGCTTATAGGTAATCTAAGTAACTTCCAGAAAGAACCTTTAGCTGGAAGAGACTAAGGGTGGCAAGTCTTACCAAATAAACTAAGCATGGTGGTTATGTAGATTTTTTTTTTTTTTTTCAAAAGACTCAACTACTTTACCAGATATAAATAATTATTCATAATTTCTTTGCTGTTTCTTAATTGTATATCCTTGAAATTCAAAAACACGCACAAATTTAAAGTCAACGGTTCTCTCTTCATTTTATTGTCATCGACATGTGAACCTTCATTTTATTGTCATCGACATGTGAACCAGACACAGTTACATATAAAATTGTACTATTTGAATAAATGTTTTTAAATATATAAATAGTATTATATTTAAACTTGTAATAAAAAATACTTTGATGTATAGTTATATTTTAAATATACTATAATAATTTATATTATGATGCAAAGATATTTTTAACAATTTAATATTTTTAAATATAAAAATTTATTACTAATATAAGGGTTAATAATAATTTTTAAACACGCTTGTTGAAATATTTTTTTTTTAAATACTTCCTCCAAAAGAACTTTTAAATCATGTTCGCCCAACATAATTATCATATGTACATTTATTCTCGATATTTATAAAATAACTGATAGGTAATAAAATCAAATAAACATAACATGATAATTCTATATAGATTAAACTACAACAGCCTTTTGTTTAACATTTAAAGTACATGTAATTAAAAGACTAAATCAAATATCTTTTACTACTTAGATTTACATTTTAGAAAAGCAGTAGGATATACCTACACTTAGTTTGAATTTAAAACAAAAAGGTATTTATTATTTTCTTATCACCAAACAACAGCGAAAAAACATTTTTGTTTTCATTTGAATAGCAACTTGTTACCTTATATATTAAAGATTGAAGCTCAAATGGATTCAATATAGTCTTTCATAACTCAAATCGTTTTATATAAAGGATACAGATTCAGATAAAGTCGTTCTCTTTTTAATACAACAAATGAATTAAGGAATGCATCAAAACATTTGTTTGGGTCATACATATTTAAATAGTTGAGGATCTCAATGTCACATTTGCAAAATCAGAGCCTATGGATACCAGTACGAAGGCTTAGAAAAAGAATGTTGTTGAAGTTGTTGGAACAGAATAATGGAAAAAGAAAAGTATACTTTTTTGACCTTCCTTATTAGAAGACAAACTTGTTATGTCATTGTATAGATGTCATGTAAAAATGTTTATGACAATGTTTTATATACATTACTTGATGATCCTAAGAAATCAAAAGATAATCTTAAAGCTCAAAATGTTCTTAAAGAAATAGGTATAAGGAAAGAACTTTGGCTTGATGATAAAGGAAGATTTTGGCTAAGTATTTTTTGCTGTAAAAAGTAAAGAAAAAACGTTTTTGCAAACATTGAAAAAATGTTAAAATGTCACATGGATACTCATGTAATATTTAAAGGTGTATTGATTTGAAAACTGGAAGGATTTTTGGCCTCAAAAGGCATATTCTAATAATGGAACAATTACTACCTTTGTCATACGTAATGTTTACAAAACAATGTGACTGCAGTGGTAAAAGAACTATGTTCATTTTTATGACAATTATGTGCCAAAACTTTAAGCAATTTGACCTTGATAAACTTGAGTCTCGCATGATTCAAACTCTTTGTCACTTGGAAATGTTATTCCCTCCTACAAATGTTTATAATCATGGTTCATTTAACATGTCACCTGGCTAGTGAGACAAAACTTGGAGGTCCGATACATTATCATTGGATGTATCCTATTAAAATGTAAATATTTCTGGCATACTTTGTATTTTTTGTAAGTGTAAAGTTTGAATAGCCAAATTGCAAAATCATGTTTGAAGTATTTAGGACACTTAAAATCTTATGTTAGAAACAAGACACAACTTGAATGTTCTATTGCTGAAGGATACCTAGTTGAGGAGGTTGTTTCCCTTTGCTCTCAATATATAGAGGGGATAGAGACAAAAATTAATAAACCTTCACATGTGGATGATTCTCCTAATGTAGATATTACACAATTGAGTACTTTATTTCCACCAATTGATAAAGTAGTAAGTGCCTCTTCAACTTTTGAGATGTCAACCATGGAGAGAACTCAAATACATCAATATGTATTATTTAATTGTCTTGAGGTTAGGTCGTACATTGAGTAAGTATTATTTAATTGCGCTAAAGCCAACTCTGACATCTTTGTCAAATTATTACTAATATGTTGATTTCGAATATTTTTTTTAGGAAATTTAAACATCACTTGGGAATGAGGTATATATAGAGGGAGAAAATTTTCAAATACAAAGATGGAAAAGATTGTTAATAAAGACTTCATAAATTGGTTTTCTTAAAGGGTTGGTAAAATATGTTTTTACAAATTTGAAATTAAAATTTGGATGATATATTGACATATTCAATCATTATTGTTGTAGATTAATAACCTAGACAATTCAAATACACTACCAAATGATCTTAAGTATCTATCTTAAGGTTCAACACCACATGTTAGACAATTTTTTGCCTTCAATGTAAATGAATTCAAATTTAATGAACATTGAGATAATGGGTTAAAAATCCAAAATAATGGAGTTTTCTTAACTTCATCAACATCATGTGTTACAAGTAGTGTAGATCAAAACATTTGGGAAGCTGGTTTGGCATATTATGGGAAATTGGAAGATATAATTGAGCTTAATTACTATGGTCATTTTAAAGTAGCCTTGTTCAAATGTAAATGGACAAACACCACAAGGGATAAGAGAATTTAGAAAGGATCTGTGGGGTTTCATTTGTATTAATTTTCAAGATTAATTCACATAGGAGATCGTGACGAGCATGATCTCCATATACATCGAAAGCTTCACATGATGAAATGGTATATTATGTGAATGATGAGGTTAATAAAGACTGAATAGTTGTTGTTCATTTGAAACCACAAGACTTTGATGATATGGGAGAAGAAGATAGTGAACCTTTTGAAGTTGAACCGTGTCCACAACAAGACTTAAATAAGTTTTTTAGTGACTTTAACCAATTGTCACTGTTTAGAGATTATGAAGATGATTGACTTATTAAATGAGGACAACAATGATCATGAACTTCATGAAAATGATTCAATGTTAGAGTAATAATAACCTTCATGCAACTGCATTGTTTATATGAACCTCTACTCTTAATACAACTGCACATGTAAGAACCCTTTAAATGATTGTGTTATGCACTTATAATATTCATTGTTCAAGAATCGCGTTTGTATTGATTGTTTCATTTTTTATTTACATATATGCCTAGACCTAAAAGAATTCAGAACTTGCTTTAGTCAGTTGCTGCAGCTAGTTCAAACCCGTCTGTGGCCAACTATGTTAAAATTTATGATACCTCCATAACTATACAAAAGTAGCTAAGAGCTCCATCTATGCAACCAAACTCTACACCTGCACTATGACAACATGCACAAGCACAAGCTCGCAACCATAAATTGTAGAATTTGTACAAAGGATAATTTTTTATTCTGTATATACACAAACCTCGCAATTTACACAACCATAATCCTCTAAATTTGTACAACCATAGTCCTATGAATTTACACCAACACAAACCTCCCAATCTGCACCACCAACTTCTGATTTTGAACCTGAAAGAGTGCAACAAAAAAGATGAAGGCAATCAAACCGCTATTTGTTTGTTGATGCCATAGGTCAAAACATGTAGTTTCCATGTAAAAGGTTTCATTTGAAATGAGCAATTATTTGTTTATTCTTTTTAAAATTAATGTATTTAATATTTATAGACGAGGAAGGAGTTATTCAAAAATTAAAGGTCAAGGTTAGGGATGCTCATAACTTGACTAATGGATTACGAGTGGTGGTTAACTATGATGATAACTACCAACCAATTGGAGAAGCATCCAATTTAATTGTAGGAGTTTGTGGATAGCTAGCTACAAATCATATTTTGTTTCCCATAAGTTTTGAAAGATTGTTAGATATTCTAGATGCTTACAAGGATATAGTGTGGGAGAGTGCGCTAAAACTACAAAACTCATAATTTATACTCTACAATATTATTTCATTTATTCAATAGATGTGGACTAAGATTTTTTTTTATTTCAAGTCTCAATTTTGTTTCAAGGTAAATGAAGATTTGGAAAAAAGAGATGTTATGTTTAGAGTTGGAAAACTGTGGAGAGAATGACCTTATCAAGAATGTTCTTGGAGCTCTTAACATGGAATAATAGGTTGTATTTGTTAATTATCGTCTCAGGCCTTCCATAGTGGTACACAATGCACTCTTAGAAGATTTAAATAAACTTTACTTTAAATTTGAAAAATCCAATTTCATTTTCATTTTATAGACCCTGTGTAATAGAAATAGAGATATAAGGAAGAGACAAACTATCCTCACACTGGTGGTGCTATGTCTTTATCAAGAAGAAGGGATAATTTGGTAATTTTTTTTTTGCTTATACTTCTGAATTTGAGTTATAGTAAAATATGATTTCTTTTCTTATATCATCTTTGTTAGAACATATAAAAAATTGAGACTGGTAGGAATATTTGGAGAGTTGAAATGTGGAACATCACATATAAGAGAAAAAATGACACTTAAGTGAATGATGAAGCATTGAAAATTGGGGTAATTGTTGTTGTTTAATTGTATATGAATTATGGTTAATTGTTTTAATTGCATATGAATTTTGTTTAACTGTTTTAATTGCATATGAATTATGTTTAACTATTTAATTGTTATTTAAGTGCTTGCCAATTATTAGATGTATATATTGCTTTTGCAGAAAAAAAAATTGATGAGCTAATATTACGAAATCCAGAAACTGCATTAGATATATCTCCAAATGATCTTGTTGGTGTCATATTTGGCAAAGAGCATTTAGGTCGGGTTATAGAATTGTATATGGAGCTTCTTCAACTCTTGTTTTTATGAAATCTACAACAAGATTAAATGGTATGTGTTGGGTATCCAAATGTGAGTCTAAGTCTAACATTGAGTAGAAATGAGAAAGTTAAGTAACATATAAGAAAGAAGACCTACACACCCAATGCCTTAAGGTTTTGAGTTGAAGGTGGTGTCATTTCCTTGTGTGGGTCAGACTCTTGTCTCATTCTTGTTTGTCTCACCGGTGTTTACCCACTCGATTTTCTCAATAAGTGGTATTAGAGCCTATGGTTTGGGCAGCGACCGACTCAGACGAGTACAACTTGATCCGTGTATTGAAAGTCTTCCTAACGGAGGTTTCAGGCAAGCGTGCCTTGTTTAAGTATGTAAGCGGCAGTACAAGTGAGGGTTGTTTGTGAGTGAGGTACTTGTGTTTGAAAAATGCTTCCGCTAGAGGGAAAGTGTATCAATGTGGAAGAGGGACTCTAACTTGAGGGGGAGATTATTAGGTATCCAAGTGTGAGTCTAAGTCCCACATTGAGTATAATGAGAAAGTTGAGCAACATATAAGAAAGAAGACCGACAAACCCAATGTCTTAAGGTTTTGGGTTGAAGGTGGTGTCATTCCCATGTGTTGGTCAGACTCTTGTCTCATTCTTATTTGATCTCCACGATATTTCCCCCTCGATTTTCTTAGTATGTGGTATCAGAGCCGATGGTTTGGGCAGACACATGCTCAGATGAGTACAATTTGATTCCTATACCAAAAGTCTTCTTGATGGAGGTTTCAGGCAAGCATGTCCCATTTAAGTGTGTAAACGACAATACAAGTGAGGGTCGCTTGTGAGTGAGGTACTCATGTTTGAAAATGCTCCTGCTTGATAGGAAGTGTACTAATGTGAAAGAGGGACTCTGACTTGAGGGGGAGATTGTTAGGTATTCAAGTGTGAGCCTAAGTCCCATATTGAGTAGAAATGAGAAAGTTGAGCAACATATAGGAAAGAAGACTCACAAACCTAATGCCTTAAGGATTTGGGTTGAAGGTGGTGTCATTTCCTTGTGTGGGTCAGGCTTTATTCTTATACTTATGAGATCTCCCCTGTGTTTCCCCCTTGGATTTTCCCAACAGTATGAACTATGCTTCCTTTAGTACACATTCACCACATGCTGAGGATAAAGTAACAGAGATGGAAACTAAGTTTGTAACACTAGTAGAAAAAATACATTTAATCGCGGTTATATAAGGCTTACAAACGCGGTTCCGAAATCGTGGTTGATCCAACCGCAATAAAAAGTACTGAAGATACCATCGCAGTTATATAACCGTGATAAAAAAATATAACATACCAACGCGGTTCTTAAGCAACCGCGATAATAAAAGCCCAGAATGGGAAAAAGAGGCGCTGGTATTGGACATACCAACGCGGTTGTTGAAAAAACCACGCTGGTATGCACATACCATCGCGGTTATTTGTTAAGAACCGCTTTGTTATGTCCATTGTTTTTTAAAAATGACAGCAGCCACGTTGAATGAGGTACGTCCGTTTCGGGCCATGCCTGTTTCACCCTTCACCTTCTCTCTCTACTTTCTCTCTCCTTCATCGTTCCCTTCCCTCTCTGATACTCACTATCTCTCTTCTGCTCAATCTTAGTCCCTAGTTAGATCTTAGGAAGATCCAAATACCAAATACAAGTTGGATCTTAGAAAGATCGGAAAGCTTTCTGCCTTTCAATATTGCCTCAAGCAATTCTCTCTTTTCTTCAATGTAGTCTTTACACATCACCTGCCACAGTAGTAAATACAATTGGTTTAAAGTCCTAAATCATTTGATCTTGATACTAGCACGAGCCTTGATCAAAACTGTTTGCTTCACTTGAAATGACAAATGAAAAAATTTATAAATTCACATAGAGAAGCACTAATTACGTTAAGGATTACACAAGACAATCAAACTCCAAAACTAAAATCAATTTTCAAGAAAACTTTACATACAGAAAAGAAAGTAATCTACAAATCCACAAAGATTCTATACAAACCATCCAGAGTTGAATGCTAATGCAGGATTCACATTTTGAAGGGTATCTTATTGGAAAATTAAATGCAAGGAAGAGATGCATGAAGCTTCATCAACTCCCTGAGCTTATTGGGTGTCTGTGGCAACAAGATGCTTGAAGCCTCTTCCAAAGTGGAAACCCTAAACAACCCATTCTGCATGTCAACCTCCTCCAAACACACCCCAGCACAGCAAAGCACGAGCTTCTCCACCATCTCAGGGAACAGAGCACCCACCCTGTACGCTACAAACCCACCGTAGCTGATCCCCACTAGGCTCATTCGCTGCACCCCATGAGTCTCCATCATCTTTACCAAGCACACCGCCTGGAACGACTCGCTCCGCTCACTCCACGACATGAACGACTCCCCGAAGAACACTAGGTCCAGCACGTACACGTTGAAGTGCCCCATAAGGTCCCCATCTGCTGTCACGCCAAAGCCAACTCTTCGCCCTCTCTCTCTTTCTCTCTACTCCACAATGGGACGCCGTTTTCTCAACCTTAACCAACACACCTTCACCTTCTTGCTCCAAGAACCCCAAAATCAACATAAACAACAAAGTGGGTCTTTAAGTTCATGCAGACGTCATCAAGCTCGGTTATGCTTGCCACGTGTTTTTCCGAAATGCTCTCATTCAATCGTATTTCGAGTGTTGTGATGTTAATTCTTCCCAAAGGGTGTTTGAGAAAGATTCCCTTTACAGAGACGTGGTCATGTGGAACTCCATGCTGGCTGGTGTAGTGAGAAATGGGGATGTTCGGATTGGGAGAAGATGTTTGATGAAATGCCTGAAAAGGATGTTGTTTCTTAGAGTACTATGATAATGGGATGAAAACGAAGAAAGAAGTAAACAGAGAAGAAAACATAAAGTGGAAAGAATACCTTGGAAAGATTACTTTTGCCGGAAGGGGAAGGAAGAGTGGATCTAATGGCGGAAGAGTTTGTAATTACAGCGAGCGAGAGATGAGGGATGAAGAAATACTCATTCATTTCATTTAGTCCACATACCATCGCGGTTATGGCGGCAACCGTGATGGTATGTCCCTGTAGAAAAATTTAAATTTCAAATTTATGTCTACTATCGCAGTTCTGGAAACAATTGCGGTGGTATCTCTCTTTTCTTTTCTTTTTTTAATTTTGTATGTCTTACCACCGCGGTTCTAGCAGCAACCGCGATAGTATCGTTGAACTTAATTTCAAAAATGCCACCGCACTTCTTTTCAGTGCGGTTTCCTATTAATCGTGGTAATATCCAGCCGTGAAATGTCATTTTTCTACTAATGTAATTCTAAAGGGCCAGATGAATTCCTTCCTTTAGTGCCTTCAATACTTCAATTTTTATTTTAATATTAGTACTGATATATACATGCTGCTGTATTAAAGTGTAAAATTTATTTTATATAAAAAGACAACTTTCTTTTCTTTGTTTTAAGCATTAGATATTGGAAGTGGTGTTCCATTCACAAATCAGATTATAAGATCAATTTTAAGTATCTTGATTAATACTTTTGGTGGATAATAATAATATTTTGTTTTAATATACTATATAATTATGATAGCAAGGTTTAATATATATATAAATAATTATGAAGCAGGTTTACTAATTAAGAAATATTAGATAATTATAAAATGTTAGATATATTTCATTTATCTAATATTTGAATTACGACCGTTCCAACTAATGTATTATAATTCACAATTTATTATAATAATGACATTAAAAACGTCACATTACAATGTCTATAATGGTGTTTACATGTTCAATTTTTTTCGGTTAACACGATTAAGTTGTTATATGGTAGACGTCGCAAGCCTTTGTGCAAAAACACTATTTTAGATTTGGTGGTGCTTATAGTAATACGCTGAACTAAAGAACGTATATAAAGTACATTTGTAAACGACGCATTATAAACAAAAGCTACTACCACATATACTATTTTTTTTTTAGTGTATGTTTAAAAAAAAAAAAAATAGTAGAATCTTCCGACACTGAATTTAAAAAATAAAGGTCAAATTAATAAAATGGTATTTATTATTTTCTTATCACCTAACAACGAAAAAAAATCATTTTTTTCATTTGAATAACAACTTGTACCTCATATATTAAGATTGAAGCTCAACTCCATCCCAACATAGTCTTCCATAACTCAAATCGTTATTGGAAACTGACAACACACAACTCTTGACAAAGCCAAGAAAACATCCAAAAAAGTGAAGAGTAGGAATACGATGGAGGATGCAGCACAACATGGAGACATAAACAGTCTATACACATTGATTGAGCAGAATCCACGTGTTTTAGAAGAGATAGATTCGATACCATTTGTTCAAACTCCTTTGCATATTGCTGCATCTGCAGGGCATGTTCAGTTTGCCGTCGAGATCATGACATTAAAATCTTCATTTGCTTGGAAATTCAATCCCCAAGGACTCAGACCGGTCCACCTTGCCCTAGAAAATGACCACACCACAATGGTCCTTCACTTTATAAAGATGGACAAAGAACTCGTTCGAGCCAAAAGAAGAGGAGGTCTCACTCTTTTGCATTTGGCAAGTCAATCCGGAGATATAAATCTTTTAACCAAGTTTCTCAATGCTTGCCCAGATTCCGTACAAGATTTGACTGCTAGAGGTGAGACTGCACTGCATTTTGCTGTTAAAGACGGGGGTTTTGAGGCTTTTGAGTTCTTACTTAGATGGCTCAGGACAAATACTGTTAAGCTGCAAACCATTCTGAATCAGAAAGACGTGGAGGGCAACACCATTTTACACATTGCAGCAACAAATGATGACACGCAGGTATCATTTAAATCTCTCTGTCTAGCTCTTTTAATTTATTGTTGTGAGGGTATAATGCACAAAGAGCAACTTAAAAAGTCACAAGAGATAGATGAAGAGAGTTAAGTATAGTTGTTATGTATGAACAATCTAACAGTAAGAGGGACCAAGAACAGTTTAGTAATGGAGACAAATATATATATATATATATATTTCAGTTTTAATTGGAAAACTACAGAAATGTCATTTTCTTTTCCAAGAAAATTAACTAGCTATAGTATTAATTAAAATATTTTAAATAAAAGTTTTTCCTGGATTAGAAAAACTAAAAGAAAATAGTTTGGTAGATCTAGTTAACTGTTTTAAATTTCTCAACAAATGCTTTAAAATACCTACTAGCAGTTGTTGGAAACTTAAAAGGTTTTATAACTGGATTACAGTCAAACTAATTCATAAGTTATTAGAGTGATTTATCATGCTGATTGGAAGCTATAATTAACTTGTTGTGAACACTGTTTTGTGTGTACAGGTAATGGAATTGTTGATAGAGGTCATGGTAGGTTTAGATGCTGCAAATTTGGGGGGCCAAAGGGCATTTGATATAATAAACAACGAAAATATTAGAAATAAATTGGTGAGGGCTGAAGCAAGAATTAGGAGACTTAGGATAGTGCGTTCGTTAGGGGTATCAGTGAATGAGTGGCTAATTCGAAAAACTGGTATGAGACTGAACATGTCGAATGAGATACGCAACGCGTACATGACAGTGGCTACTCTTATTGCAACCGCAACCTATCAAGCAGAACGGAGTCCACCTGGTGGATTTCATAAGATTGCTGCAGCTGGGACTAATAACACCCTCATTCAAGGTCACGGGGCATCTAATTCATCCAAAGTTTATGAAGGGAAATCAGTGATGTCAAACATCAACTTTATCGCGTTTTCGACCACAAATATGTTTGCCTTTATGACATCCATTCTCACAATTATTTTGCTGATGCCTAGGAATGTTGGATGGATTCTAATGTATGCAGCATCATGGCTCCTTGTAATCAGCTACTTCTTCTCTATGACGGTCATATCTCCCAATGATCTCACCACAAACGTCATGTCTTCCATTTCTCTCACCCTTCTTCCAATATTGGTGGTGACTTCTATTTTGTTTTTCGTACCCCAACATTGACTTATCACTGTTATAATTCATCCGTTATAATAAACGGAATAGTGATAATTTTATAATAATCAAATTTCATGGTAGCATTAAACTCAAATCTAGTAAGTTTTATTTGGAGTGTGGGTTTTTATTCAACAGAAATATGGATATGCATGGTTAATTATTATTGTCAACACCTAGTTTTATTTAGATGAAAAATAGAAAAATGATAATGAAAAAAAATGAAATATTTAAAAATAAATAAAAAATTTATTTTATCGAAAAAATAGAATTAAAAAATTTTTAACAATAAAAAATTCAAAAGAAATAAATAAAAATTAGAAAATAAAATGAAAAATAAAATAAAGTAATAATAAGAGAATAATAACAAAAAAACATGTAAGACAATAATAATAAAAGGAGAAGAAGAAACTAAAGAAAAGAGAGAAAATAAAAATTGGAAAATATGAGGCTACAAAGAGGGAGAGTGCTTTCAAAACAGGGATACATGGCATCATCTTAGTGATTCAGGTTACTATTCATCTCCTTCCTCATGAAGAGGCACATGCATGCATATGAAGAGAATGGGTTCAAACGGTAACAAGTTGCCTAAGCATTAAATGCTGTGTATTGGACCCTAAATCACTTTCACTAACTCCTCATGGGCTTGGGCCACCGGAGGGTGACCCTAAATCACTTTCACTAACTCCTCATGGGCTTGGGCCACCGAAGGGTGACCGACAAATTGTCTGTGACCAGTTTCCAAATTCAAATCTTTGCTATATATAGCCATTCACGTTGCACCTAAAAGGAGGAAGAAAAAGTTTGTTTCTGGATATACAAGGTTTCCAAAAGTTTGCGAGAGTGGGAGAGAGTGAATTGAGAATAGAGAAAACATCTAAGAACGTGGAAGAGCACCTCGTCGGAATGGATTCGCGTCTTGTCGGAGCAGCCGTCAACGATCACCGTTGCTCCTCCTCTTCACTTCAAAAGGTTCGTATCACCTTCCTATTCCATTTCCATAAGTTTCATATGCTTGTCGTGCCTTGAACATCCGTTCCAAGCTCACCGTAGGCTTACAGGTCATCTCTTACCTTGGAGTTGCACTGGCAAGCTCTTTGCTTGCATTTTTTCCACCATTTCATTGTGTTTTATTGCCTATTGATCACCATGGAAGCATGAGAGGAAGATCAGGAACCTTTTCCATTCCTTGGAACATAAGTCTAATCTCGCCAAAGCTTCGTCGGAAAATTGCTCAGCGAGATCACATTATTACTTTTCTTCTTTGTTTTGCGTTTAAATTACATCGATTCGATTGCTACACCTTGTAAGAGCATAATTGAACAAATATATGAACTAATAAACGTGTTTTTGAGTGTGAGTAAGAAAGAAAAAAAGGTGAGTTGAGGGCTTTCAATGCATGCATTGCATTCCTTATGTAGTTTAAGGCTTATAGAGGTCGTGGTAGTGGAACTAACAATGAAGAGAAAGGATAAATAAACCAGCAAAACTGGCATGGATGAGGTTGTAGTCGTGGGAGAGGTGATCGTTCTAATCGTCCAAAAATTGAATGTTACAATTGTGGAAAATATAGACATTATGCAAAGGATTGTTACGTCTTACAAACCAAGTATTACCATGTTTTATACTTAGTTATTTTTAACGCCTAATAAAAAATCATAGGTGTTGCAATTTTGCTCTAACAACCATATGTTAAGCCACTGGACGATATGACATAATCCCTTAGACAATAGTTTTGATGATAACAAATACTATAAGACATGTAAAAGGTGTATCTAATTATTAAGCAAAAGGACGATGCAATAGATGAATAGCTAAGATCATTAGATGAACTAATAACGTCAACATATATGGACTAGACGCAAATACAATATGGCTTCATGATTGAGCTAAGGTGCTAGATGATGGCTAAATGTTATAATCACTACAACGTTATAACTAGAAGTATTGCGAAAGATAACATGTTGGACCAATAATTGAGATAAATATTATGATATTATAACACGTAGAAGAATTGACAAACGCACTCGTCCAACAAGGAGAAATAAAAAAATCTATTGAGACTAGACAATAGTATGAATGAAAAAATTAGATGATATCATTAAAATACAATGGATAGACGATGCAATAGTGCAAGGTTATGTTAGAGAAATCTATAAGACTTGGTTGTGCTACACAAATGCATCATATGATGCATACAAACTTAAGAGCATTGGCTGAGCTAGTAAATCTTCTAGGCAAATGAACCAATCTTAAGAATGCGTCAAACGAAGCAATCAATGTCTTCACAACAAGGTGTTTATAAACTTAACATTTACATTTTATTATTTCTCTCTTATATGTGTTAAATGATTTTGAAAATTGGTTTGCAAATATTAATCAAAATATATTGAATGAAGTTTTATTCTCTAAGTAGAAAATGTCATGTACATAAATATTGAATAAAATTTAAAAATACATTTTGATATAATTAAATTTTATTCAAGTCTGATTTATTTTAAAATTCAAAACTTAGATAGATTTAGAAAGTTTTAAAATTATATTAATCTATGAAATAAAAAGCTTTTATAAGTTAAGAGATTATATTTCAGAATTATCTAAGTGATTAATTATCTTATTGACTCAGGTACTTAAATGTAAACTATAAATGGTCAATCACGGATTGGAGCACTAGAAGACGCACAAGATGCATAAGAGAAATAATTCTTATCTATAGAGCTATTGAGATAGAGTGAAACGAATATTGTAAAAATACAATTAAGGAAGACTGGTAGACAAAGACGAGCTATAGTGAAAGAGTCGAAAAAAGATTCATAAATAAATGGATAGAGAATACAATACAACTTTCATATTTAGTACAAAGAAGGAAAGAATTTGAAGGAATAATTATGTGACAATGACATGAAGATTATATCAGAGCATGAGTTGCTATGTAAGAAGAAAAGACAAGGAGAAGAGTGAGACTCGTGAATTAAAGATTTTAATACATAAAGTCTCAACATTAAAAATTATTGCACAAATAGAGGTTTTTAAATTGAATTGAAGACACTTAATATGCATTGAAGAGGAGGATATTCATTAGTGCAGAAAGTTGAATTCACAGAAGCTTCAATGATCATCATCCCAAAGACTATTAAATATTAAAGATGAAGAAAGAGAGATTGATGAGGAACACACGAAGAAATTCACGGAAATATTGTGAGTGAATTAATTGTTATATCTTGTTGTTGTAAAAGAAAATTAGAAAAGGGTTGTGTGTCTAACCATTATAAATCCTTTACTTTGTAAAATATACCCTGTGAGCCTTCATTGTTATCTTTATTAAGAGAATTTTTCTCATTCTTAAGAGGTCTTAATCTTAGGGGGAGATTCGTACTAGGTTTTACCTAGAGAGGTTTAGAATATTTGTTTCTTAAAGAGGTGTGAATACTTGTTTCCCAAATAGGTGTAGAATACTCGTTACAGGAGAGGTGTAAAATACGCATTCCTAGAGAGGTGTCAAAATACATACTTGAAGAGGTATAATAGTACTTGTTCTTGGAGAGGCGTTAAAACTCGTTTAGTGAAATCTCTTAAACATATTGTTCAAGGGGACTGGACGTAGTCATGATTATAGGATGAATTAGTATAAACCTATGTCTACTTTTCCCTTTCCTACACTCTAATTTTATATTCCTTTGAATTGTTCATATTTCGCAATTTGAATTTAGACTCCATTCAACCTTCCTTCCGAAGCCAACCGCACCTTTACCGTAGACACTTTAATCCCGTAAACTAGTTCAATGCACGAGATCCTACAAACTCTTCCTTCCGGAGCCAACCGTACCTTTACCGTAGACACTTTAATCCCGTAAACTAGTTCAATGCACGAGATCCTACAAACTCCACCTTAAACTGTAACTACTTTTTACTAGAGTTACATTTAAAAAATTTAAGCAACACATGAATTTGCTCCCGGAGATGACTTTGTTAAGAAATATACATTATTCTCCTTAGTGTCGACCTTCTTCACCTTGAACCCTTAGTTTGAAGAAAGTGATATTTGACGTTGATATGGTTTCTGTGACCATGTTGCACCCAATTTTGGCCAAAGATGTCACACTATGGCAATCACAAAAGCAATTTTCTAATAATCAATCCTGAATTTACACAGGATGTTCAAGCAACATATATAATTGTCAATCCTGGACTAGCCTTTCGAACAGGGGGAACACGCCACTACCAAACTGTGTCTTTTACTCTTACACAGTTGTATTAAAGGAGGGGAGCACATTCTGGACTATGGCACGGGAACTGGAATTCTTGCTATTGCAGCTCTTAAGGTAGTCAAATGTTAGTCTATACTTAAGAATCGAACTAAAATGAAAAAAGAACTATTATGGAAAACATGCTCAGGATCACACCACTATCATTTGTCCATTGCAACTATACTTCTCTCCCAATTTTTTTTTTTCTTCTACCTTCACTTGGGCTTAAGTTGTTGACTGCTGTTTCTCCTAGAAACCTTAGACTATATACAGACCAGTCTTAACAAATTGTCAGTTTTCAGCACTATTGGTTGTTTTCTTGTATTTTCATCATAATAAAATGTTTAGGTTGTAAATTTGATTAGAAACTGGTGTATGGCAAATGGCAGGAAGTTATTCAACTTTAAATCCATATAGCATATATGTTAAGATCAGATATGAATGCAGAGACACTATGAGCCTAAAATATGAATTGATTTGGCTAGTGAATGATCTTCCATATTCCCTCACGAATAATATTGTTTTATACTGGGAAACTGCTAGACGTAGGTAGCATCTTCAACTGGAAGTAACGTTTGTTTTATATAAAATGAGAAAAAAAAATGCAATTCTTTACTGCTAAGTTATGTGCATCCAGTTATCCACGAAGTAATGTTTGTTTTATAAAATGAGAAAAAATTCTTTACTGCTAAGTTATGTGCATCCAGTTATCCACGTATTTTGAACAAGTAAATATGCTTTGACATGTTTCCCATTCTTCCTTTATAATAAAAATACCACCATATCTTTCCTAGAACTTGTTTGATATATAGTTGCCTTGTGCTTCGTTTATCCAACAACTTCATGTTAGTATTTTCTTTTTCAGATTTACAAAATACTGCCAAAATCTCTGTAGCAGCTTTGTGATATTGTGTAAATTTTATATTTTATAATTCACTCTCCAATTCCAATTTTGACATTCTATTGTTTACCAGTTTGGAGCTGCCTTTGCCGTTGGAGTTGATGTAGATTCAGAAGCAATTGCATCAGCATCTCAAAACGCTTCTCTGAACAACATCAGACCAGACAAAATGCAACTGCACCTGATTACTAGCAAAACCTCTTCATCCAACAAAGATG
>Ga0209700_106226_pt1 | contig 18811 bp, 12 predicted proteins | sample SiratroredBW_FD_187528 | JGI IMG/M metagenome (GOLD analysis project Ga0209700, IMG submission 187528) | Root nodule microbial communities of legume samples collected from California, USA - Siratro red BW (SPAdes) (version 2) | ecosystem: Host-associated > Plants > Roots > Nodule | place: USA...
TTTTTTTTTTTTTTTTTTTTATCATTTTCACATGTTAAAAAGATCAGGCGAATTCTTTTAAAATGTTATCTTTCGATATTAAATTAATGAGCCTTTTTGTTGCGATTGAAAACGTAGAGTACTTTGATATGTTTGAATAAAACTGTTGTATTAGTATAAAAATCTCATTTAGTGAATATAATATTAAGTATCAAGTAAAATAGAATGTATAATTAACAGTTATATTAAAAAGTGTGTTTGACTTGTCATATAAGCTGGGTTTAGCTTATTTGATTAGCTTACCACCTTCATCGACTAAATTGAAATATTTATTAAATAAATTTATTTAACTGCCTTAACTCATAATTTTATAACTTTGTTTTTCACATGTTTATCCATATTATTTTAATATTTATTTTACCGTCATTCTTTCTAATAAATTTTTATGTTACGCTCTCAAATTATTTGATTTTTTTCATGTACTTTCTATTTTATGTTTCAATCAAATATTTATTATTAAATAAATTCAGTAAGATTTTAAATTTAATTAGAATAAAAAATTTACCACTAAAATATATTTAAAATTAAAAGCATTTGAAAAATATTTGCTTACAAATTAAAAGAAATATATAAACGTATAAAAAATATAAATAATAATATATGAAATAGAAAAAAATATAATGAGTTATATTATTTTCAATTTATTTACATCTTATTTTATTTTTCCAAACCTTTTAACTTAAACTATATAAAAAATGCTTTAACTTATTTTTATCTATTTTTTTCATTCACCAAACACAACAATAAAAATATAAAAGAGAAGTATAAATTTCAACATCTTTACTATGTCTTAGGGAAAATTATTAATATCTACTAATTTAAATGAATTTTGTATTTATAATTTTAAATAAACATTTATTATTATTATCTTTTTCTACATATAAGATTTCATCTTTGAATTTAATATCCATAATATTGTGATATAATATATAGAAAAAAAAAACAAGAAAAGCATGAACACATAACACAAATAACAATAATTTAAAAAAAATATATAAACTTTGATACATTAAACCTATTTGTAAATAAATTAACGAGAGGAAGAAGGTAATCAATTTAAGCATCAATACGAATGTTAATCTATCTATGTACACTTCTTTCCTTTATATATATAATTATAAGACGCTTTTTAGTAATTTTTTCTAAACAATTATTCATTTATTTCTAATATCCCAATATACAATATTGTGATTCTTAAACGTATGAGTAACTAATGTAAAATATATTTTAATCCAAATATAAAATATACTTTTGTTAAGAGTTGATTCAATAACAAGGATAATTACTATAATTTCAATTCTAAAAACAGTGAATCCTCCTATATATTTTTCATTATCGGCACGGTAAATACCAACAAATGCAAGAGGTATAGGTGGTCCTCATGCAACCCTTCGATATTACATTTTTTATCATCCTCACTGGTGGGTGTTTCTAGCTAACATTTATGACTTTAGTTGCCTTTATGGAATGGATATTGATGTTAAAACGTTTTATGACAAAAAATTCACGTATCTTATTTTTCATAACCCCCTTGGATGGGTTACCTACAAAAGTGAAGCTAGTTTGCACATTTGTTAGAGTATAGTTAAACAAAATCGTTATCATATTTAGGATTGTTTCACATCTTCCAAATCATCTGCATGATGTTAATGCATGTTGTCCTCCTTAAATGTTTCAGTTCTGGGTTGCATTGTACTTGTATGAAATTGATAACATTTTTTATGGAAGGGCAAATAGAATTAGATTAGAAAGTGGTAGCCAACCAAGTCAAGGTTTGCAAAGAGTACATCTAAAATCGAGGGTAATCCCATATTGTTGCAACCTTGAATCTAAGGACAATCTGTTATGAAAATACTTTAAGGTCACTAAGCTCCTTAAGAGTGGGATGTAACTAGCTCATATGAAGTTGGTCCAAGGTGGAGCTTGTAATTGTTGATTGATAATTTTTTTGCCAACATTAACCGAAAGATAGTCATCCTCTTCCGCAGACCAGAAAGTAACATCTTCATCATTCGCAACATTACTATTTTAAAGTCATTGGCGTAGGTTTGGAATGTATTGAAATATTTAACTAGGTAGCATCCAACCTTCTAACCAAGTATCATAAACCTTAATCTTTTTTAATCCCAGTAGAAGTGAGACTTGAAGATACGCCATTAAATGAGTTGTAGGACACCATTTATCTTTTCAAAATCTGATTGTTGTTTTTTTTGTTTTCCAAAACCCATCTTGTGTTGTCTTGAATACAAGGCAAGTTTGCTATAATGCCAAAAACATTATATTTTGAAGGACAAATTCTTTGTAGTTTAGAAATCCCTATATCATTTTCTCTGCCTAGATATTGTGATTATATCAAAAGTCCCAAGAGAGTTGCATGAGTGTTGTTTGGTTTACAATTAGGACTCCAAGGCCTCCCTCAATTTTAGACTTGTACATTGTGCTTCACTTAGTTGTAACAAGAGCTCTACTATCCACGCGACTAGTCTATATAAAATTTCTTATATTTGTCTTCATATCCTTGATGGACATGGCAAGCCATTTATAAACTCAAAGAATATTTCATCATACCTCTAACAACAAAATTAACTAGTTGTATTCTGATCATCATAGTTATCGTTCTTCCTTTGGAATTGACTTTTGACCTTATTTGCAATGTCATTGAAGTGCCTGAGCTTGGGTGTGCCCTTGGAATGGGAAGAGCTAACTATGTAAAGAGGAGGGAATCTTTTGCAAAACCTATTATGTGTTGTAAATAATTGTAGAGCTGCCTGGAGCACTATCACTCACATTGAAACTATTTTTTTTCTATATTAATCCACTGACCAGAAGCAAGATCATAGTTTCGCAAGATGTTCTTCAAAGTCATCAAATATTTTTTATCCTTGCAAAAAATTAATACATCGTCTCCGTATGACATACGAGATGATACATTACTGTTAGTTGAGTTTAGCATGTATTTTATGTTTTCGAATTGAAACACATGTTTCAAGGCTATGCTAAAACCTTCCTCAATAATGAAAAACAAATGGGGAGATAAAGGGTCACCCTACCTCATCTCTTTAGACAAACCCAAAAAACATGTTATATTACCATTAATTTTGACAGACATCTTAGCAAATTATAGGATAGTCCTAATCCAGTAACAAAAGAAATTGTTGAAACGCAATCTTTGCAATCCTGCAATAAGATGGTTCCAACCTAGTGTGTCAAAAGCTTTTTTGATATCCACTTTAAGAGCTACCTTACCAACAAACGATATTTGTTAAGCAAATTTATAGCTTCGGATGTCTCGCTTATGTCTCTACCTTGCACAAAACCATTTTGGTTATTAATGATGACTTTTGTAGCAATTAGAGCCACTCTAGCAACAATGATTTTTGTTATGATTTTGAATATGAAGTTCGCCAAGGCAATGGGCCTAAAATCAGAGACTAAAGTTGCAATGGCAAGCTTAGGTATAAGAACCAACAAGTTCGAATTCATTCCCAAAAGCACCTAGTTTTGTGAAAATAATTATGAGATAATAGCAAAATCATCCTTACTAAAAATACTCCAGAAAGTCTGGAAGAATATGATTCCAAAACCATCTAATCCAAGGACTCAATATTTGTTCATATCAAAGACTGACCTCTTCACTTCCTTAAAAAATGGGAGTGTTGTAAGCAAATTGATGTCATCCTCAGTAATATGACTTTTATGTTTCTCATAATAAAATTTTGAGTCTTGTTTATCTAATTTTAGAATCGTCATTGTATAGTTTTCATAATACTCCACCACATGGTTGAAAATTTCTCGTGTCAGAGCTAGCGGACATTGCAATTTTATCTCGAATCTCAAGAGATATTTGAATAAGCTTCTACTTGGTGTGGATCTCTTTGTCAATAAATGTTGAGGACATTCTTTGCATCATGGACTTAAGCTTTATGTCTTCCAACCAGCTGTTCGAGCTCGAATCCAATTCTAAAAAAATCACTCTAGAGAACATGGAGCATCAAGGAAATGTGCTCTAATTGTATAAATTGTTTGGAATAGTCTAAAATAATTTGGGCCTTTTATTTTGGGCCAAGTAGTGTAGGATTTTAGGCCTTGAAGCCCTTGAACCATTTTGGACGTCCACCTAAGCTCCTTAGACACCAAGCTACACATGCCACATTGAAGCTTGGGCGTCACATGGAAGCTAACGTGTCCTAAGGTGTTGCCACATGACAACCTATCATTTGAGATGATTAAAACTTGGAGTGCAAGCTACATCTATGTTGCATGGCAACCTCTAAGATTTTGAAGCTTGTTCCACAAGCTGCTCATTCCACATGTCAATACCTGATTGGAAAGGATTTTATTAAAATTCTTCTACAAGTTTGACGTCTAGAACATTATAAATAGGATGTTTGGTTCATGTAATTTTTAACTGTGAATCAACAATCAAATGTTTCTCGATTTTTGTTATTCTACTTGTTTTTAAGTTCTTCCAACGTTAGTCTCCTTCTAAACTTATCTTAGACTCTTTCCTAGTGAGTTGACCTCATCTCTCACTCTCACAAATTCTTTATCTCTACTTCAATCCATCGAAACTCTTCTAGAGTTTTAAGAATATTTCAACTTCTTAACTCTGCTTCATCATCCATTCAAAGAAGAAATCATAAAGAAGACTACTAAAAGAAGAAGAGTGTTTTCCATCACTTAGTCAAAATCGTAAGATATTAGACTAATATAAATATAAATATGATGTCATAAGTCAACTTGGCTGTGAGAGGTAGTTTGGAAGCATGTAGGAGGTGATGCTTGAATTGTCAATTAGGCGCATACTGTAAATATTCTATTTGTAAACATTTGAGTTTGTGCAATTAACCACCTTTCAATAGATAAATTCCGTCCTTGTAGTTGACTAATACTAAGTATGTTATTCTTTAGCTTAGGTATATAAAACACATAATTGATTGCAATATTTGATCCACTAACTTGCAACTTGGCTTCTTTCCCGTTACAACCATTTTGTTGTCATTTCTGAGCTTTGCAACTTTCTTGAAGTTTTTGTAATTAAGCTTTATAACATGCTTGAAGATTTGGTCTAGATTAAGAAATCGACGCGAGCTAATGAGTGATCTTTAAGGCTTGCTCATCTCCTCCATTTTTGATTGCTAATTCTCTACTCATATACAAGCAAGTTACTTTAGATAGCTAATTCTCTACTCATATACAAGCAAGTTACTTTAGAGTCCATCTATTGTTAGTTTATCAAAATCATTTGACTTCTCCACTAAGCATATTACAAAATTGAATTTTGTAGTCATTGATCACAAATTTACTTCCTTTCGTCGACAATTTCCCTCATTAGGAGACTATGATTCCTAAACGTCATACACCTTTTATTTTTTAGGATTCTAATATCACTTGTTAGGAATCTAATATCACTTGTTAGATTGTTTTACATAAATATACTAAAGAGATTTAGCAAAAAATGAGTCAGGTTCAAACTTATATAAAACTTATATAAGAAACTAAAATATGATTTTTAACCCAAAATCTTTAAGTCAATAAATTTATTGGTCTTTTTGTCCTTATACAAGCCTCTTTAACTCATTTCTCTTCATGATAAGCCTCTTCCACATTAATATACTCTCAAAGTAAAAATATTTTCATAACTAAAGAAAATTTGGATATCGAATCCATTTAAACAGCTCAATCACATCAGTCTTTGAACTGTCCAAAGAAACACACTAATTTTTAATAGCCAGGAATGATTTCAACTGGACACAATCTTGTGAATACTTAATTATAAAATAATGGCACAATTTTGCCACCAATCATGGAAGTTTTATACAACGAAATCGTCAAAATTTGTAGGACACTATTTGCAGGCTTAATCAATTGATAATGGAATGATTGTTAGATCCTCCAATATTACACTGTAAAACATTAATTTCCGCCTCATTGCTACTGAAGAATCAATTTCATATACAATTTGGGGAAAGCTCGGCAAATAGGCAGAGATAATCGTCTGAACCTTTTATTCTTCAATATTTTGACAGGTCTGAAATTCGGGAATATAAATTCAAAGGAAAGGTTTTCCATCAGGGCAAAATACCTTTAACTTCTTTCCTATCAGCACCCCTAGCCTGAAATTCAAGAGATCACGAATTAGTGTTGAATAAAACACATCATCTACCAAGTAACTAACAATATTTACTACAATGAAACAGCATCTGCATCTAATTTTCACGTAATTTTAAAACTTGATCTGTTTGGGATTTTCACTTCGAGAATTGAACAGTGTAGAAATTAAATCAACTCATCCATGCTAAATACTCTTCCCATCATGATTTCAAATATTAAAACTCTTATCTAAGTACTCACTCCGCTTCAAAATAATTATCATTCGACATGTAGTAATAGTTTCCCCAATTTTATGCAAAAGATCACACTGCATCTTTCATGTATTGTTTGATTTGCTTATACCCAAATTCATGTGAAATTTGATGACAAAAGAATAAAGAAAGCTACACAAAAGAATGAGTAGAGATGAAATTCTCACTACCTCAACACCTAAACCTTTAACATATACGTTCTTAAATAAATCAGATGGCTCAGGCGTTTGACTTTCCTGGAAATCAGCAAAGAACATAACTGAGATTGTTACAAATCACAGAGAACTGCACAAAATGAAAATTTATTGGATACAAAAATTAGTAAGAGAAGAATAAACAATAGTTTCACCTTTGCTTTGGCAATGACTTCGTCAACTTCTTTTCTTACTTCTTTTTCAATGTCCTGAAAGATGTGCATAATATTTTAGCGTTAAATTCCAACGTTCCATCAACATTAATATTATAAGAATAGGAACTTTGATTTCTTTAACAAAATACAGAGATCAACATCTTAAATCAGAGGCACACCTCTTTAATTCCTCTAAATCTAAACAAGGAAAATGGTTACAGGTTGTTCAAGGGGCTTTCTTCTCCCATGCCTTATGGCCCCAAACCCTCTTTCAATGTCAAGGACATATTGAAAAGCTAATGATAGGTGTAGTATTATTTACCAGAATGGAAGGTATCGTACGGAGTATTCTCCCCACCCTGCCCCAATTCAGAGGGCCTAACTCCATCAAAGAATGCAAAACAACTTTACCCAGCTTACAGCAAGGAAATAACCGATTGATATAGCTTATCCTCCTTGTTTTGAGCATTACCATATTCCTACCCCTTCTAGTAGACAATTGTCAAACATCACAGTTCTATCAATCTATGTCCTGTTGTTTTAATTGGGCCTTTAAAATACTTGGCCCCAACACTCAATCATCGAATAAGTTTCCTCTTTCCATTTCCCTTCCATGATTTTCGTTAGTAGAATTCACATTTAACACCATGCTTTCAGTATCCACTGTCTATGCATTGGTCAGGTGCCTTAAGGGCCTTACTCCCATGCATTCCTAGTACTATTGCTTGTCTAACATTAGTATATGAGACACTTGCGTGATAAACTAGAAGCCGTTCCAAACGGACAGAAAATATTGACACTTATTCAAATTTAAAGAAAAGCATGGCACATAATCCATGATAGACAAACAGATCATAATTCAACACATGGCATAACATAAGTACTTACAGGCAGAATAAAGCTCAAGTAAACAGTAACTATCATGTTTAAAGTCTACCGATTACATGATAATTAACCTATGAGAGAACTCAAATTCCATGACAACTATTTCAATATAACCACAATATTATGAAAAAATAGACTAGCACAATTTCATGAAAATAACAATTGGATACTTATTATATAAACATAAAATTTACGCATTCCTAGATAACCTGCAGCACAATAAAGAAAACTGTTTCATGAACTTGAAAAGTAAAATACCACAATGCCCATAAAAAATGTACCACATATATTAAGATGAAAGCAAGACTGCAGGAGTATTTAATACAAAACAAACACATCACATTTAAAATTGACGTGTGGAGCTTGAGTACAAACTTCATTCAATCACCTTTAGTTCCTTTTCGGTAGAAATCTCATGAACCAATAGCAGCTTTCTTACTCTTTCAATTGGATCACGCTCCTATAATCAAATGACAGGAGTAAATAAAAGAGAGAGAGAGTAAACTCCTCAATACAATTAAAATAATAAGACATATAATCATGGTCATAGTAATATACCTGTCTCACACCAGAAATTTCATCACGAGTGCGGTAGGTGCTGCCTGGATCAGACATGGAGTGGCCATGGTATCTGTATGTGTCCATTTCAAGAATCTGGACAAAATAATGAAGTTAGAGAAAGCAGCTATCACATATAAGAGAATAAAAGAATCATTCCTAAAAGCTAAACATAAATTTAAGAAATATAAGCACAAATAAGAAGTAAATTTACTCACAATGGGGCCATTCTTCAAAGCAAACTCCTTCGCAAATTTACAAGCTTGTTTCACAGCAAGAGCGTCCATGCCATCTACCTGCACAAATTTACTTCCGAAATGAGAAAAAAGGTGTTCACGAAAAAAGACTACAGTGTATATTCAACCAGCACATGTGCATATATAGTTATCAATCAGGAATTGCAACCCGCCAATCTTTGAGCTACCACTAACCAGCAACAAAATTGCCACGAAAGTAGAGCAGAGAGTGGAATGGCTGCTATACAAAAGTTCTATATAAAATATAAATAATTTATTTACACTATACACACATATATGCTCAAAATAAAAACATTTATAATTGAAAAGCACAGATATACAACCATGAAAATAGACGTTGAATCGTGATTTGTTATGCTTTTAGGCATATGAAAATCTTTGACATGAATTTCCCTTTTTAAACACTGCTTCACGCAGCAAAAAAGTTTTTGGGAATAGACATATGGATATTGACTTATTAAATAAGGCAATATAATTTTTTCTAATAAAACCTTATCTTTTCAATAAAGATCTTTTCACAGTCAAATTCCACCTTTGTTTAGAATATATGCATAAAAGATAAGGGATCAGAAATATTAATATAATCTTTTATATTGATTCACTAAATAATCTTGGGCAGTGCCCAGTCCTTGATACTCAACCAAGTATTTTTCACTAAGATGACAATGATACAAGGTTAACCCAATCTTCATAACCCTTCTTATAGTAATCTACCCAAGTTCGATCCCAAGTGTTCTTGAACACAAACCTGTTCAAGCTCTACACACCCTGAGTTTAAAAATAAAATATAACATACTATCACTCCATGATAAACAGTGAGGGTTATGACTGATAGTGGCCAAGTCTCTTTTATAGATATACAAGAAATGCATTAAGAAGAAAAATAAAATGTAGCTAGAGTACGTTATTGCAGTTTCTATGTAGCTAGCTATCAGTAATGTTTGCTCTCACTATTTATACATGTTCTTCTAAGAGATGTCTAGGAATTCTTCAGTCTGAAGGCACTTCAACCAAATTTAAACATTGTTGCACTCAATGTCATATATTGAAATAATTTCATATCACAAAGTCACCTTTGTCCCTCTAGGCTCAATGAGTGAACTCAGCTATTGTAATTCGGCAACTGCCACTAGTTAGCTGGAGACAGTTGCATGTGAGTTACGGCCATTGCAATGTGACAGCTGTCACTTGTTAGTTAACCTACTGGTTATCCCTTATAAATACTGTTTCTGTAACAGCACAATGTAGCAATTCATTTCATAAAATAAACGTGGATGTTTATTTTCACAATTCTCTAAGAATTCAAGCACAGCAACTGTGAACTTCACTCCATGTGATGGTTCTTGAAGATTTGATTGGTTTCAAAAATCTTTCACCGAATCAAATCATTCATTCATTCTCTCGCCTCAGTGAGTGTGACCTAGTTTCTCATCAAGAACATGTTGACATCACCCTTGAAGGACTTCCACAAGATTATAGTTTTTGTTATGTCAATAGGAATTTGAGCCTCTTCCAGTTAAAGAAATGGAATCACTTATATTAGCACAAGAGATGTGGTTACAAGGAATTTCACAAAAATTTTATCAATGAATCTCTACTCGTTAACCTAAGTCATTCTAATAAGTCTACTGTTTTTGTCTATCCTAGTTCCAAACACCTGTGACATTCACGATTAGGGCACCCCCCATAGCAATGTTTTGAAACTTGTACTACCACATTGTAATTTACCTACAAATAACGTCAGTCATGTCTTATGTTTTGCTTGTTGTATGGGAAAATGTCACTGTATTCATGCTCCCCTTTCCCCCATTACTTATCAACCTCCTTTAGAACTTTTTTACAGTAATCTGTGGTTGTGTCTCTCATGCCTTCGACACAAAATTATCTTTATTATATGACTTTTGTGGAAGTCTTTATGTGCTTTAGGTGGATTTATCTCTTGAAAAGTAGCTCTGCGGCTCTTTTAAGTGCTTAAAAAATTCAAAACCATGGCAGAATTACTATTTGGGACTCCCCTTTTTAAGTCCCTTTAAACTGACTGGGATGAGGAATACAAAGCAATTACTAAGTACCTAACGAATTTAGGCATTGTTCACCATCTAATATGTCCACACACATCATCGAAATGGTGTAGATGAAGAGAAGACATAAGCACACAATTGAGCAGGTCTGTCTTGAGTCATGCCTCACTTCCTTTAAAATTTTCAAGCAATGCTATTCTCAGTGTTGTTTATTTAATTAATTGGCTGCCTACAACATCCCTCAATTTCTGTTGTCCCTTGTATACTACCTTGTTCAAACCACCACCTGATATCACTTCCTAAAAGCTTTTGGTTGCGCCTGTTTTCCTTTACTCCACCATTACAATTCCCAAAAACATGATTTTCACTCCCACTAATGCATAATTGTAGGCTACTCCACCTCTCAGAAGGGTTACAAGTGTCATCCCCACAGGTAATATTCATCTCTAAAGACGATGTCATTAATGAAACTCGATTACGTTACCAAGAACTTTTTTCTTCTTCCCTTTTCCCACCTTCCTCTTCTACACCCATTTTATCTCCTGCACAATTCCTATTGTTCCCTCAAGCCACTGTTCCTCCTCATCCAACCTCTCCTTCCCGGTCCTATCACTACAAAACTCTAACTCTATCACTCCATCTCAACCTTCAGACTCTGTTTCTCCTCTTTCTCCTCTACCCCAACTTGCCAATGTCCATCAATCTAATTCGCAATCAACAAATCAATAACCAGAGTCATTGCCTAGAGAGACATTCAACTACGTGGACAAAGACGAAGTTTGGAAATGATAAAAACAGGAAAAAAGGAAAATATATGAAAATTGAGGGTGAAGGTAGAACACAACACAGGAAAACAGAGAACAAACAGGAGAAGTCAAAACCAACCACACTGCACTGCAATGTGTGAACAGTGAGGCATTCAATATTCACAACGCATTTACTTAAACAAAATAAAAGCCATCAATCTCTCTAACCTTCAATCCAGGAACATAATCCCCACGCTTGTAATAAGCAGGACTCTTAGCAGCTCTCCACTCAGCAGTCCCCATTCCATCTGTCCCACAAATCAAACCAAATCAACAAGGGCCTTGTTCCGATAACTTATCAATAAGGACAAAAGTTCTCCAAGTTAAAATTAGCTTATGTGCAAGCTTAAATAAACTTTTGGAAAACTTCGGCAAATTTTTACTTATGAGCAAAGCTTATTCAATAAATAATCCAAACAAGTCTAAAACTGCCTCACATTTCGAGTCACTAACAAAACAAGGTAAAACTCACAATGATTATTCTCGCAGACCAAAATGGAAGGAAGATCCCAAAGCGCAGCAATGTTAAGCGCCTCGAACAACTGCCCCTGATTGGCAGCACCATCACCGTACAAAGAAAACGTAACATTCTCATCCTTAGAATACTTCTGAGCAAAAGCCAATCCACAACCAAGCGGAACCTGAGCCCCAACAATGCCATGCCCACCGTAGAACCCACCTTCTTTCCTGTAAAAGTGCATGGAACCACCTTTCCCCTTCGAGCACCCGTCGCGGCGGCCCATGAGCTCGGAGAAGACCTCGAGCAGGCTTCCCCCGCGGCTCAGGAAGGTGCAGTGGTCGCGGTAGGCGGTGATGATGCAGTCCTTGCGCGTGATCGCAGCCTCCATCCCCACCGCGACGGCCTCCTGGCCGTCGTAGAGGTGGCAGAAGCCGCGGATCAGCTTGGCCTTGTAGAGGGAGTCCGCCGCGATCTCCATCCGCCGCATCAGCGCCATGTCACGGAAGAACGAGATGAGCTCCGCTGGGGAGGTCTCGACGGCGCGTGAGGGCGCGTCGCAGAGGTGGGCCGTGAAGGGAAGTGAAGTCTCCACGGTGAGAGGTTCCGTGGAGGAGGAGGACACCGAACGTCGTCGTAGCGACAAGTAAGAGGATATGGGTTTCAACAGATTCGACGGCGATGACGAAGCAACTCGCGATAGAGCCATTTGGATCCAAAGAATGAGGTACGAAATGCAAAGCCAATTTATTTGAAAATTGGGTTAGAATTTGGAAAGAGGGAATCTGAAGAAGAAAAAATAGTTAGATGCAGAGTATGGTGAGAGTGACGATGGAAGAGTGACAAAGATAGAGCTACGAGAAATTTGGATTCAGTGCTTAAATCAAAGGTGGACTTGGTGTACACTCACTACAATATACATCGTTCATCTTCGCCAATGCTTCTTTTCTCTACACGTGGATCCATATAAACCGTTAGACATAGATCCACGTGCCACTGCATTAATTTTGAATGCACTGAATCCTCATCCGACAACATGAGAATTTTCGTCTCGTTCCATGATTATAGTACTTGAATTTCAGAGCTTGTCCCCGAACAAATTCCGCAGTGCTACACTAAATTTATAATGTACTATTAGTTATCTGATTTTGTTCTTTTCAATTTAATAGTATAAATTGTATTATTTATGTATTATATAATTGTGTAATTTGTAACCATTAAATTTATCAAATATTTAATAGATATATCAACGTGAAAGTGAATCATAATATAAAAAGTTATCTCCTTATCTTACAGACTAAGTATTATTTTTTTTAATAATAAAAATTACAAATTCACAAATTTCACTAGACTATATTTTACTTTATTTTTAAATAAAATATACCAAAAATATATTTTAACGGATTAAAATAAAGCCTCTAGTTTGAAGTAAATATATTTAATTTTTCAACCAAATATAACTTCCGTTTTTAGTTATTACTTCTTTCAAGGTTTGACCATTGAAAGATTCCGTGTGGTTTGTCGCAGCAATTTCTAACTTGAAAAGGAAAACAGCAAATGCAATTCGTTTACGTTCCTGGAAAAATTAAAATACAATTTTTATTTATTATTAAAAGTTGATAGATGTTACGAATGCAGCAATTTCCAATTTGTTTTGCGGCGTGATGACGAGCAGCTTAGTATTTTTGACCAGCACTTTGTTGAAAAATTATGAACGAAAGACATCTTATACCTTTCATCATCTTTTGGTATCTGAATAATTTATAAATATAAACTTAAACATATAACATATATATAAATACAAATATTTACAAAAACAATTAGAAATAAAGATATTTATTATTATTTTTATATACTTTTATATATATATATATATATAGTCATCCTAGTTCCCACGACAAATAAAACATGAAAAATAATTTATTAAAATACATTTTCAATATAAGAAAAATATGTAAAAAAAAGAAATTTTAATTAACATATCAATTTCCTTCCAATATCAATGTATATATATAATATAGATCACTCATTGAACTATACATTAAAGATATTCAACAAGAAAAATATTGACTAATATCTTTCCAAAGACTCTTATTAAATATGTCTTATAAGATATTAACATTTGATCCAATAAGTAATGTCCCAACCAGAGTCACGACGGGGACGACGAACAAAATAAAATTATTTTAATTTTCAAAACAAAGGAGTCGTCACCATAGTTTATATGGAAAACTATGGAAAAACCGGAAAAGGATAAGGCAAGTCTATGAAAACCGAATTTTGGGTTCGGGATTCGGTTACGTGTAGGGAAGGTATTAGCACTCCCACAATGTCCGTCCTAAGACGGTACCTTTAATTAAATAAATAAAATGAGTGTAATTTTCAAAATATTTATTTTCCCAAAAAATGAGACAAAAATGAAGATAAAAACAAACAAAACTATTTTTTTATTTTTGGAAGTGGCCCGACAAGGTTTGACCTTGCTCCTGCGTATCTCCATTAGGAATGAAAAATCAGGGTTACGTAGTTCTTTGGATAAGATTGTTTGTCAGGTTGATATTTTTATTTGTGACATTTTTGTAATTAATTTTTTTATATTTGATATTAAAATGATTTATTTCCAAAGTTTCATATTAAATATCGCGTGATGCGTGTAGCCATTTGATATTTAAGAAACATTTGGAATAATAATATTAAATATCGCATGAGGCGTATGACCATTTGATATTTAATATTATTAGAAAATATAATATTCCAAAATTTTATTTCTAAAGTTTATATCAAATGTCGTATGACGCATGCGGCCATTTGATATTTAAAAGATTTAGAATAATAATATTAAATATCGTATGACGTGTGCGACCATTTGATATTTAAAAAATCTTGGAATAGTAATATTAAATATCGTATGACGCGTGTGGCCATTTGATATCATTATTGACCAATATAATATTCCAAAAATTTATTTACAAAGTTTTAGTAATGCAATTTAATTTTTATTAAAATAAAAAAAATAATTATAACACAATAAAATAAAATAAAATAAAACATGCAAGATATAAGCTTAAAATATGGAGGTACACAAATAAAAAAGGTTGTAGTTTTGAAATGGCCTTAATGGCCCAAAATCATTTTTTATTATTTTTTTTAGGTTGGTGGTACAATGGTAATGTTGGGGTACGAATAATTTTTATTTATTTTTTAGGTTAGTGGTACAATGGTAATGTGGGGGGTGCGAATAGGAAGGCCCCAACTCCACAACCCTAGGTCATCATCACTCAACCCTAAGCCACCACCACCTTACTCCAAACCCATGTTGGGTCTACCAACCCAAAGCGGCAGCGGCGACGACGAAGAGGACCGGCTGGCGGTGCGTCAGCGACGGTAGGTGGTGTGGTGACGGTACGGGGTAGTGCAGCGGTGACGGCGCGGGAAGAACGGCGGGCGGAGGTTGTTTTGGGGCTGTTTTGGAGTGGTTTTGGAAGCACAAAATACATGGGCAAAATACAGAGAGAAATGTATGGAAGATGAAAGATCATAAAAAATTTTTATTATTTAAGAAATAAGAAAAAAAACAAAATGCTATAAAGAGCAAAGGACATCCCTTTTTTATTTTTTTTATCTTTATATGAAAATGAAATGATGAAGAAATAATAAAAAAAAAAAACGTCACAAGAAGATAAGAACACAAGATTTACAAATTTCAAACTTCAAGATCCATATGAAAATCTAAACCCTACAAATCATACCTGTGAGTGTTCTTCAAAAATGATAGTCTCCTTTCCAAAAGTTCCTTGCTTTTGAGTTTTAAATTGAGTGTGGATAGTAAGACAAGATAATCAATCTTCTCTTCCTTCTTAACTGAAGTGAATCTCCTTTTTTATTATTTAATTTTTTTTATTCTGAAAGTAGTTCAGAGCAGTTTTGAAATATTGACTATTTCTTTTTTTTTCTTTTTTTTATTAAAAATGAAGTGTAGATGAACGTGAGATGAAATAGTTTGAGAACGGTCATATTTTATTTTTTATATTTTTTATTATTGTGAAATGAGAACATGGATGGTTAAGAACAGTTTTAAGATTGATTGATTTTTTTTATTATTTTAAAGATGAATTAAAAGAAACAATTTTAAAACAGTTTCAATTTCTTTTTATATATTTTTCTTTTATTTATTATTCTTTTTTTATTTTTATGTTAATTATTTATTTATTTATTTGATTTTTCATTTCTTTTCTTTATTATTTTTTTATTCACTTTGTTTTTCTGTTTTTGTTAACTGTTATTATTTTTTATGTTTTGTAAAAAAATGGATAAATTCAAACCTCTTTTTATTTGTTTTATTATTTATTATTTTTTTAATAAAAACCTAAACTAATCAAATTTATATATTTTTTCTATTTATTATTTTCTTATTCATTTTTTTATTTTGATTATTCAATTAATTGTAGACACATTTTTTAATTTCTTAATTTTAATTTATTTACTCGGACGAAATCGGGTGTTGACAGGTAAGACTTAAATTTACAAGTGAACTTAGGAGAACAGATCACCATAAGTTCATTATAACCCAAGTTGTGTATCTACATATGATAATGGTATGTAAGAACTCTCTCTTTATATTATCACCACTTGATAATCTTAGTTTATGTGACTTGGATTATCAGTGAAGAAAGGAATCTCTATTACAATATAAGTGTCAATACTTCATATACAAATCAAAAATAGTACACATATAATCCGAAATAACGTGACATCCAGTCATAACTTCTGTTATATTATTTTACATTGAAGTCATGGACTCCATGCACAACTTCAGGTTGCATGTGACTAATTTCTTATTTATTTTTTGTTTGAAATTTAAAAATAAAAAGGTTAGTTTTATAACTTTATGTTTGAAATTTAGGAAAAAAAGAGTTATATTTGAACAATTAAATATGTATGGTTTATAGGTTAGGGTTAGTGATTACAATTTAGGGTTATAATATATGTTTTAGGTTAGGGTTCTGGGATAGGGAGGATTTATGGTTAGGCTTAAGCTAACTGTCTAGTGTTTAGGATTTAAGATTTATAATTGTTTAGGATCTAAGATTTATGGTTATAAGGGTTAAGGGAGTATGATTATTGATTAGAGTTTAAAAGTTAGGTTAGTGATTATGGTTTAGGGGTTAAAACTTGGGATTTGAAACTAATTGCACATATAAAATAATGATGATGAAAAACTTTAGATTTGTAGTAGTGCAAGAATTGGAAATAGTTCAATGACACAGTAAGTATCCTAAATAAAGAATATAACAAAGTGGAAGTTTATAATCACACATGGTTCGTTTACAATAGACATACATGTTTGAGGCATTTCAATTTTTTTTAATCTCCCATTGGTCTCTAATTTTACTATAAGAAGCTCGAAGTCGCCATTGGAAACTGTTATCGTATTGAATGTATCTTTCCACGCATCTATCTGCCTTTTGATTTGACAACCACAAATTTGTAGTCTTAGTGAACGTGGAATTGTTTTATCGCAAATATAGTTAACTCTTTTGAATTGAAACACATGTGCTTAGAAAGGACATATTCCATATTCATTATAGCTTTAGTGTTGGAATGATTTGGATGGATTGAGTTTGAGGGGCAATCATCTACCTGGTCCATGACATATTCATCTTCATTTTTTTGGCTGAAATCATTCAACATATCTCTTATAATTGGTTATTTCTCGATCATCCTAAAACTGTGACCATCATAAAAATTGCCCATTTTTGACACGTACAAAATATAAAAAGTTATTATCACAAAAATATATCTTAGATGAATGTATCAGTGCAACCTATATAGAAATACAAATAAGACACACCTATGTGAAATTGAGTGGTGGTCTTGCGAAAGCTAGTGGATTGTATTGAAGGATTTGTGATTGGAGAAAGTTGTGTTTTTGATTTGAAATTCGAACAATTCATAATTGTAGTAAAGAGGCATAATTGATAGCCTTAAAATATAATATTTGTAATTGGAGGAAGTTGTAATCTTCCTTAATTAGAGTAAGTCGTGGTCTTTGTGAATTACGGCAGAATCTTATTGATCATTGATTGATACATGCATAAAACGTTATACAAGTTTATAATTTACTTAGTTTTTCATTCAATCTCATATTAATATAAGTTTTATTACATTTTTTACACCCAGCCCACAATATTGAAGGTTACCAAATCTGATACAATTTTCACTTCAAAGAAATTTGGTTAGTAATCATTTTTCAATTAGACAACTAAGGTAGTCAACTAATAGAACGAAAGTTGCCACATGAGGGAACGTTTGCATTTTTTTTTTTTTTTTTTTTTTTTTTTTTGCAATATTCACTTCCGTCAGTGCTCTATGTTTTGGTTGGAATCAATTGCATTGAATTGATGGAATAACATCATTGAAGAATGATTCATGTTAGGAAATCACAAGCATGAAGTGGTCAATAGCTTGATCATGACAACCTTAAATGAAAGGTGGAAGATTGTGTTGTGCCATAGAAGTCCAAAGATTCTCATGTGTGAAGAGTAAATACACTTACAACACAGTGCTATGGCTACATGGTTTAGGTCATTAAATTCAAGAAGTCATTCTAAATTGTTTGGTTCCTCTACCTTGCTCTCATTGCTTTCTATAGTGGCCTATCTGTAACCCTACCCTACATATGTTTCCATTCATCTCTAACTTGCATAAGCTCTCTTCACTTCAACCTTTTCTAAGTGCACACAAAAGAGAATGACACACGGTATGTAATTTTATGTTCCATTCTTGTACATGTACCAGTTGTAGTTGATTTCTTTCATTATTTTATGTCAGTAGAAGCTTAGGGATTTGGTTCTGGACTTTTGTAAATGAAATCAGTTTGTTTGGTCACTTTTGTACAGGTTTACATTGTCCAAAATGAAATAAATTGTCAACAATTGCATCTTTGTTAAACCTCCAGTAACTACAAATTTTTGTTATCATTGATTATATTTTTTGTTTGTTATCATTGATTATCATTTTTTGTTTGTTATCATTGATTATCACTTTTTTTTTTTTTTTTTTTTTTTTTTGTTT